>Ga0123355_10010531_pt1 | contig 14188 bp, 14 predicted proteins | sample TergutEmb28metaG_3_FD_89872 | JGI IMG/M metagenome (GOLD analysis project Ga0123355, IMG submission 89872) | Embiratermes neotenicus P1 segment gut microbial communities from Petit-Saut dam, French Guiana - Emb289 P1 | ecosystem: Host-associated > Arthropoda: Insects > Digestive system > Gut ... | reverse complement strand
TACTGAATAGATAAAAAATTGAGCTGATTCGCCAAAAATGAAGAATCAGCTCAAAAACAATCCCTAGAATCCACGCATAATGGAACTCGTGCAATTTTTCAGGACTTTGTCAACAGCTCCACGCTGGCCATATGGAGAATAGAGGTACGATGGGTCTGCTCGACACCAAAGAAGAACATTCGTTCAAATCTATATTGACGGTTTGGGTTGGAGAAGATATAATGATTAGAAGCAAAATATGTTGATTGTGCTTGGTTGCAGGTAGATGCGTTGTGCTCCTCTATGCAAATGTAAATCAAATAGACGATTTTAAAACGATAGGGAAAGGAGGGAATGCGAAATGAAATATGAATGCACGATTTGTGGGTATATCTATGACGAGGCGACCGGGGATCCGGAGCATGGGATTGCAGCCGGAACAAAGTGGGATGCTCTTCCCGACAGCTTTGTTTGTCCACTTTGCGGTGTCGGAAAAGACAAGTTTACTGCGGCGTAGGATAGCAAAGAAAGAATGCCCGATCCACTTTTATGAGTGGGAATATCGGGCTTTTTTATGTGTAAGATTTGGCTGTCAGGAACAAATAAAAACCGGTTGATTTTCATGCTCATATCGAAAATAATGTGTGCGCAAAAATCAAAAAACATTACGAGAGCATTTGATGTCGCTGCTATCAAAAATTAACATTTCAAGCGTGCATTGTGCTGTCAATCGTGATACAATTATTTAAATACAGTGCGCAGATACTTTTGAAATGATAGGGAGAGCAAATAGGCATGATTGATAATCGCAAGGAGCAAGAGCGGGCAGAACTGCACCGCACTATATGGAATATCGCCAATGATTTGCGCGGAAGTGTAGATGGATGGGATTTCAAACAATACGTTCTCGGCATGCTGTTTTATCGTTATGTATCGGAGAATTTAACATCCTATATCAACGAGGGTGAACATTCCGCAGGAGATACGACATTTGATTATGCTGCACTTGACAATAAAGATGCAGAGGAAGCTCGTGCTGATCTCGTTAAAACAAAGGGCTTCTTTATCCTACCAAGTGAACTTTTTGAAAATGTACGGCAGCGTGCCGTTGCCGATGAAAACTTAAACGAAACACTCGAAACGATTTTCAAGAATATCGAATCTTCTGCACAAGGAACAGAGAGCGAAGCCAATTTCAAGGGCTTGTTTGATGATATTGACGTAAACAGCAACAAGCTTGGCAGCACAGTTGCAAGGCGTAATGAAATGCTTGTAAAACTGATGAACGGCATTGCAGATATGAAGCTCGGCGATTATAAAGATAACACCATAGATGCTTTCGGAGATGCATACGAATTTTTGATGGGGATGTACGCAAGCAACGCAGGAAAAAGCGGTGGCGAATATTACACACCGCAAGAAGTTTCTGAGTTGCTGACTCGTATTGCTCTTGTAGGCAAAACCGAGGTGAATAAGGTGTATGACCCTGCTTGCGGAAGCGGTTCGCTTCTGCTTAACTTTGCGAAGATTCTTGGTAGAGATAACGTGCGACAAGGTTTTTATGGACAAGAAATAAACATCACAACGTACAACCTTTGCCGTATCAATATGTTCTTACATGATGTGGGATTTGATAAATTCGACATCGGACACGGCGACACATTAACCGATCCGCTTCATTGGGATAACGAGCCTTTTGAAGCGATCGTTTCAAATCCACCGTACTCTATAAAATGGGCTGGTGACGATAATCAATTGCTTATAAATGACCCACGCTTTTCTCCTGCCGGAGTGCTTGCTCCTAAGTCAAAGGCTGATCTTGCATTTATCATGCATAGCTTGTCATGGCTTGCGACAAATGGCACAGCGGCAATTGTTTGCTTCCCCGGCATATTTTATCGTGGCGGAGCAGAGCAAAAAATCCGCCAGTATTTAATTGACAACAACTTCATAGATTGCATAATCCAATTGCCGAGCAACTTGTTTTTTGGGACGAGTATAGCAACGTGTATCATGATTTTGAAAAAGTCAAAAAGCGAAAACAACACCTTGTTCATTGATGCAAGTAAGGAGTTTATTAAGGTTACGAACAATAATAAATTGACGCAGGATAACATTGAGAAAATCGTTGCGGCATATACAAACCGAGAGAACGTAGAATATTTTGCAAAAGTTGTTCCGAATGGTGAAATTGCCGAACAAGGCTATAATCTTTCGGTTAGCACCCACGTTGAGCAAGAAGATACACGAGAGGTAATAAACATCACGGAGCTAAACGCTGAAATCAAGCGTATTGTTACTCGCTCAGATGTTTTGCGTCGTGAAATTGATACGATAATTGCAGAAATAGAGGGTGGAAAATGAAGAGAATTGGTGTAAAACAGAATACTGATAAAGAGCCACTATTTTTGATATATAGTACACCTGAAGGTGATGTTAATGCTAGGATTACAATTTTAGACGAAACCATGTGGGTTACGCAAAAGGAGATGGCGGAAATTTTTGATGTCAATGTTCCTGCAATCAGTAAGCATCTTAAAAATATTTTTGAGGAAAGTGAACTCGATAAAAAAGTGGTTATTTCCATAATGGAAACAACCACTCTACATGGTGCAATTGCGGATAAGACACAAACGAGTAAAACGATGTTTTACAATCTCGATGCGATTATTTCGGTAGGTTATCGTATAAATTCGGGTAAGGCAACACAGTTCAGGATTTGGGCGACGAAAATCTTAAAGGAGTACATACAAAAAGGGTTTGTTCTTGACGACGAAAGATTAAAACAAGGGCAGAACTTATTTGGGAAAGACTATTTTCGGGAATTATTGGAGCGGGTGCGTTCCATTCGCGCAAGCGAGCGCAGAATTTGGCAACAAATCACGGATATTTTCGCTGAGTGTAGTATTGATTATAATAAGAACTCGCAAATAACACAAGATTTTTTTGCGATGATTCAAAACAAGTTCCATTATGCAATCGTGGGACAAACCGCCGCAGAGATTATTTATACAGGAGCAGACAGAAACAAGGAAAATATGGGCTTGACGACTTGGAAAAACGCTCCGGATGGGCGCGTATTGAAATCGGATGTAACGATTGCGAAAAACTATTTACCAGAAAAAGAAATAAGGCGGTTGGAACGTGCGGTAACGGGGTACTTTGATTACGTCGAGGATTTAATCGAGAATGAAAACACTTTTACGATGAACGAGTTCATAACAAGTGTAAATGAGTTTTTGGCTTTCAGAAAGTTCAAGATTTTAACGAACAAAGGCAGAGTCTCAAAAGAGGAAGCCTACGCGAAAGCTGAGGATGAATACAGGGTATTCAATAAAACGCAAAGAATCGTTTCGGACTTTGATAAATCGTTAAAATTGTTAATTAACAAAATCGAATCAGGCGGATCAAACGGAGGTGGAGACAATGACTAAACTTGACCGACTGATTGCGGAGCTTTGTCCGGATGGGGTGGAGTATAAATTATTGGGCGAACTAGGTGAGTTCAAAAATAATGGTGTTGATAAAAAAATCGTAGCTGGACAAACTCCTGTCGTATTGTTGAATTATATGGATGTTTACAGGAACAGATATATCAATGCATCAACGCCGTCTATGCAGGTTACTGCATCGGGAACACAGCTTATTTCTTGCGATATTCGGAAAGGCGATTTATTCTTAACACCGAGTTCCGAAGTTATTGATGAGATTGGCATAGCCGCTGTGGCGAATGAAGACATAAGTGGATGTGTTTATAGTTATCATATTGCGCGAGTTCGCATTTTCGATCAAACGAAAATACGGCCGGAATATATAAGATATGTGTTTGATTCTATAGAAATGCGAAAACAAATTTTACAAAAGGCGACAGGCATTACGAGGTTTGGGTTGACGAAAGGAAAGTGGGAAAGTTTAAGGATTCCAATTCCACCGCTTCCAATCCAGCGTGAAATTATCCGTATACTGGACAATTTCACAGAGCTTACAGCAGAGCTTACAGCAGAGCTTACAGCAGAGCTTACAGCAAGGAAGAAGCAGTATGAGTATTATAGGGACAAGCTTTTGACTTTTGGTGATGATGTGCCGATGGTGGCGCTAGGCGATATTGCTACTGAAATGTATCGAGGATCGGGAATAAAGCGTGACGAAATTATCGAAACTGGAACACCCTGCGTGCGTTATGGCGAGATATATACTACCTATAACATTTGGTTTGATACTTGTGTTTCGCACACCCAAGCAGGGACCAAAACCTTTGAGCATGGTGATGTTTTATTTGCGATTACTGGTGAAAGCGTTGAAGATATAGCAAAGTCTTGTGTATATGTGGGACACGAGAAATGCTTTGCGGGTGGAGATATTGTTGTGATGAAACATGAACAAAATCCAAAATATATGGGTTATGCGTTATCCACGACTGATGCGCAAATGCAAAAAAGCAAGGGTAAGGTAAAGAGCAAAGTGGTACATTCAAGCATACCCGCCTTGAAAGAAATTGTCATTCCAATACCGCCACTTAAAGAACAAGAACGTATTGTAGAAGTTCTTGACCGTTTTGATGCTTTGGTAAATGATATAACAAACGGACTGCCTGCTGAAATAGCGTCACGGCAAAAGCAGTACGAGTATTACAAGGATAAATTACTGGCATTTCGAGAAGTTGAAGCGCACTATTTTGGAGATTGAAAAATGAAATTGAAAAACATTTTAGGTTTTGGTGTCGCTGCATACTTCACATACAAAGGCATATCGAAGTTAATGCAATACGACAGAGATAAGAGCCCTTTTGATGATACGATTTCTGAGATTGGCAAAGATGCCATAGACGGCATCAATCATATTGTGACCATATTTTCTGATGATGAAAATGAAAAGAGGCTTTGCGATAGTGTGTCGCAATTAACGAAAACGGGCATTGACGTTGTAACAAATAGGAAGATGGATTTTTAATTGCAAAAAATATTAGCTTGTATACAATAAGTTGAATTTCAAGGAGATGCAAGGATGAATGTAGAAGCAGGGTTATTCATTATGACAGGAATATATACGATTGCAACGATTTTGATCTGTTTTTTTACACACCGCTCCACACAAGCAGTAAGGGAGCAAGTGTCTGAAATGAAACGTCAATATGACAATGAAAACAGAGCATATATTGAGGTTGAAGTGATTTATGAGCAGAGAGCATTTTATGGCCTTCGACTTGTAAACCACGGAAAACGGACAGCGACAAACGTCAAAGTAAAGATAGACCATGATTTTTTAGACTCCATCGCAATCGCAGAAATTGAATTTCGATCACATATTCAAAAACTCAGAAGCCAAACTTTTATTATTGGTGTAGGGCAAAGTTATAAATTTTATCTCGGATCCAACAAGTTACGTGATAACACACACTTAATGCCAGTTTCTGGAACAATAAGCTATACCGATGCGACCGCTAAAGACTATAATCAACCGCTTTATATAGACCTCAAATCGTATGCGACATTTTACTCAATAAACAATGAAATGGATGATATTCTGGAAGCATTGAAAAACATTGAAAAGGCTATTGTAGCAAGAAACTCTAAAGAGGATGAGTATTGATGAAAATAAACGGTATAAAATTCGATTTGGAGATGACAAAACTGTTCAATGAGGTTAAAGTCTTATTAGGCGATAGAGAATTAAGAATTAACTTTGTTGACGAGCTTTTAGATGAAGAAACATTACAAATTGGCGGTGGAGCTTACGCAAAGAAGTGCTCAGACGGGAACTGGGAAATACTGGTTTGCAAAGACGACTCGTGCTTGGACTACACGTTGTCCCATGAGTTGCTTCATGTTTTTTTAGACGAAAAAGGTTTTCCTAACATTTTCCACACTAACAAAGACATTTGTTGTGAGTTGAGTGCCAATATCGGAACTCTAATTAGCAATGTAGTACTTCATAAAATCATCATAACAGAGCAGGCAATTAGAGGATTTAATGTGGTTGATGCACCAAGAAAAAAGCTTCAAGATGTTGTGACAACATGGCAAATCCTGCCGAAGTTGTCCGATCAAACGCTAGGGTACGTTTTAGCTGTGGTTTCATTTTTTATAGAGGGAGCAGGTGTGCTTAGTGATTATGAAGATGATATAAAGAACAAGAATCCATTTCTATATCAGCCAGCAAAATTATTGTATGACAGTTTGTGTGAAAAACCATATACCACTCCATTTGAAACAAGAAGAGCTCTTGTAAAAACATTTAAGAAGATGGATGAACTTCTTATATCATATGATTCTAAACCATTGAAATTGCACGAAAAGTTAATTGTGAAGTACATCCCTAGTAAGCGTCAATTAAGTCTAAAAGTGAGCAACGTGTTTAATGCATATACAAACGTCAATGATGATTTGTTGATTACAGCACAATCTGATGAACAACTCTGTTTTCTATATGAAAATGGAAGTGGAGGCTCTTTGAAAGACGAATTAAAAGATATGACAGTAGAAGCATTTTTAACATGGGCATATAAGGATTTTACAGTTCGTGAATAAGAGGTGTATCAAATGAGTAATTACAACATAATAGCCAGCACCGACGAATCCACCGTCGTAGCCGAATACATGGCCGAGTATAGAACGGCATCTGAATACCAGAGCGAAGCCGATTTAGAGCGCGAATTTATTCGTAGACTCACGGAACAGGGCTATGAATATCTTGCAATCACAAGCGAAGATGCGCTGATTAACAATTTACGTAAGCAGCTTGAAATCCTGAACAATATTACATTTTCAGATGATGAATGGAAGCGTTTTTTTGGTGAGTGCATCGCAAGTTCCAATGAGGGCATTGTCGAAAAAACACGCAAAATACAGGATGACCACGTTCAGGTTTTGAAACGTGACGATGGAAGCACAAAAAACATATATTTGCTCGATAAAAAGAACATTCACAACAACCGTTTACAGGTAATCAACCAATACGAAGAAAGCCGAGGAACGCATGAAACCCGTTATGATGTTTCAATCCTCGTCAACGGATTGCCGCTCGTGCATATTGAATTGAAGCGTCGTGGTGTGCCGATTCGGGAAGCGTTCAACCAAATCAAACGTTATCAACGTGACAGCTTTTGGGCAGCAAGCGGTTTATATGAATACATACAGATTTTCGTTATTTCCAATGGTACAAATACAAAATATTATTCCAACACGACTCGAGACGCACATATAAGGGAATTCGGTGAGAGTGAGCGCCGAAAAAGCAAGAAAACAAGCAATAGTTTCGAGTTCACCTCATATTGGGCCGATGCAAACAACAAAGTGATTGCCGATCTTGTTGATTTCACAAAAACTTTTTTCGCAAAACATACATTGTTAAATATTTTGACGCGTTATTGCGTATTCACAAGCGAGGAACTACTGCTTGTCATGCGTCCATACCAGATAGCGGCGGCAGAACGGATTTTGGGGCGCATTAACGTTTCTACAAACTATAAGACAACAGGAACGACTGACGCAGGCGGCTATATCTGGCATACGACAGGCAGCGGTAAGACGCTGACAAGCTTTAAGGCGGCACAACTTGCGACGGGTCTTGATACCGTGGACAAGGTTTTATTTGTTGTTGACCGTAAAGACCTTGACTATCAGACCATGAAAGAGTACGACCGTTTTGAAAAAGGTGCGGCGAACAGCAACAAATCGACAAAAGTATTGCAAAAGCAACTTGAAGATCCAAACACCCGAATTATTATTACGACGATTCAAAAGCTGGATATTTTTGTCAATAAAAACAAAACACACGATATTTATAAAAAACATACTGTCATCATATTTGACGAGTGTCACCGCTCACAGTTCGGGGATATGAGGCAGAAAATTGTAAAAGCGTTTCGGAATTATCACATCTTTGGATTTACGGGTACGCCGATTTTTGCAGTTAATGCAGGAGTTTCCGGAAATCCCCTTATGCGTACAACACCGCAGGCGTTTGGAGACAAGCTTCATACTTATACGATTGTTGATGCCATCAATGATGGTAATGTGCTTCCGTTTAGAATTGATTTCATCAATACGGTAAAACAAAAGGATGGTATCCGAGATAAAAAGATTCAGGCAATTGACATTGAAAAAGCAATGTCCGCACCTGAACGTGTCCATGAAATTGTTGCGTATATTATTGATCATTTCGATCAAAAGACAAAACGCAATTTTTCTTATTCTGTGCAAGGTCAGCGTGTAGCGGGCTTTAACTCAATTTTTGCTGTGGCATCTATCCCTATGGCAAAAAGATATTACGAGGAATTCAAGACGCAGCTTGCAGAAAAAAATAAAAAATTGACAGTAGCAACCATATTTAGTTACAGCGCCAATGAGGACGATCCAGAGGATGCCATGCCGGATGAAAGCTTTGAGAATGAAAAGCTTGATAAAACTTCGCGAGAATTTCTCGAGGACGCTATTAAAGACTATAACACTGTATTTAGCACGAATTTTGATACATCATCAGACAAATTTCAAAACTTCTACAAAGATATTTCGATGCGCGTCAAGAGTCGTGAGATTGATTTACTTATCGTTGTAAATATGTTCTTGACGGGTTTTGATGCAACAACATTGAACACATTATGGGTAGACAAAAATCTGAAGCAACACGGATTGATACAGGCGTATTCACGCACCAATCGAATACTCAACAGTGTTAAAACTTTTGGAAATATTGTTTGTTTCCGAGACTTAAAGCAGGAAACAGACGATGCAATTGCTTTGTTTGGAGACAAAGATGCCGGAGGCATCGTGCTTTTGAAAACTTATTACGATTACTACAACGGTTTTGATTTTAACGGCGAATACAAGCCGGGGTATGTGGAATTGATAGAGAAGCTTACATCAGAGTTTCCGTTGGGAGAGGCAATCATAGGAGAAGAAGCACAAAAGGAGTTTATCCGGCTGTACGGAGCAATTTTGAGATTGAAAAATATTTTAACGTCATTTGATGACTTTGCCGGTAATGAGATATTATCAGATAGGGATTTTCAAGACTATCAAAGTGTTTACATAGACCTTTATCAAGGTTTGCGTTCAAAAACGGACAGCGAAAAGGAAAATATAAATGATGATCTTGTTTTTGAGCTTGAACTTATTAAACAACTTGAGGTGAATATTGATTATATCCTCATGCTTGTAGAGAAATATCATGCTTCCAATTGTGAAGATAAGAGCATAATTGCGGCAATTACAAAAGCCATTGATTCAAGCATAGAACTGCGGAGCAAAAAGAAATTAATTGAGCAATTTGTTGACCGAGTGAATGTGTCCACAAGTGTTGATAACGACTGGCAGCGCTTTGTAAAGGAGCGCAAAGAAGAAGATTTATCTGCGTTAATCAACAGTGAAAATTTGAAAGACGAAGAAACGCGTCGCTTTATTGATAATGCTTTCCGTGATGGCATACTGAAAACCACAGGAACGGATATTGATAAAATTCTACCACCTGTTTCAAGATTTGGTGGTGGTAATCGTGCTGATAAAAAGCAGGGCATCATTGATAAGCTGATGATATTTTTCGAAAAGTATGCGGGACTGATTTAAGCACTCGCTAAAACCCCAAGAAGACAATGAGTTGGTTAGCATTACTAACCAACTGAATTGTTCAGCGGCAATACGCCGCTTTTTTTATTCCCAACAACTCATAAAACCCCTTGTACGATAATAGATATAGTAGTAACTGTATTCTGTAGGATTGGCAGGAGCAAGAATATGAAAATAAAAGACGAACTCTTGTATGATTTCAGCATCAATAGGCCGAGGCTTCTCGTAAGCGGCAGAAGCGCAGTGATCGACAATGTGAAAAAGGTAGTGATGATTACCGATACGAATATCGTGGTTGATTGCAAGGGGGCATATGTTTCTCTTTCGGGCGGAAATTTTGTCATCAACCAAATTGAAGACGAAAGGATGCTGGTGACAGGTGACATCAAGAAAATCGAATTTTTTGGTTCACTCACTGAACTTGCGGGTTGAGGGTTTTGGGCTAGACAAGCTTTTGACGGAATGCATCGCGAAAGGGCTTAACCTGAAAGACATTCGGGTTCGAAGCGACATCGAAATGACGTTGAACGTTACGTATGGGGATTACAAGAAGCTTATTAAAATTGTAAAAAGCAAATACAGGATTACCGTATTGTATGAAAGAGGAAGTCGTCCGCTTCTCAAAAGGGCGCTGGCAAATAAAATATCGCTTGTTGGCATCGTCCTTTTTTGTTTTTTAGTCTATTATCAAAGCTTGTTTATTTCGGAAATTAGGATATACGGATACGAAGCGGTTCCGGAGATGCAAATCAGGCAGGTTCTGAGGGATGCCGGATTTTATGAAGGCTCCAGAAAAAACATTGATGTCGAGAATGTCAAACAAGCCATTTACGCAAATATTGAAAACATCATATGGGTGGGAATCAGCGCCAGAGGCAGTATGGCAGAAGTAACGGTCGTTGAGGGCGGCATGAGAACGCCTCCGGCCATCGCATATGATACACCGGTTCATATCGTGGCGGCGCGGCCGGGATATATTGCCCAAATCATTCCGAGAAACGGGCTTCGGACGGTAGAAGACGGAACATACGTCAATACAGGGGACATATTGATCACAGGCGTCATTCCGTTTGCGAGGACGTTTTACGACGTAGCGCCTGATGCGCCCACGGACATGTATGTGCATGCGGACGGAGACGTAAAAGCCAAAGTTCCGTACCATGCAAGATTTTATCAAGAACGCTACGAAAGAAGACTCGTTCGAACAGGAAGATCGTTGTATGGAGTTGAAATACGGTTTGGCAGCAGAAGCGTTGAAACGTTGCGCTTTTACAACAACTATGAAATCAGCAAGCGTACCTCCAGAACCATTTTGGATACGCTGAGGCCGCTGCCGATCAAAATTGCATTATTGAAAGATGAAGAGGTCAAACTACTGCAGCGTGAAAGGAGCGATACAGAGATCAATAAGCGCGCGGAAGAGCAATTGAGGATGTATGTGAGAGAAAACTTGCCAAAAGATGCACAAATCTTAAATAAAGGTTTGAAATTTTCTACAAGGGAAAATATAATAGAGGTATCAATCATGTTTGATGCATTGATGGAAATTGGAAAAAAACAGGAGATCATATTTGAAGAGTTTTGATAGCGGAATAAATGAAGAGCTTATAACACTGACAATTGATGGTGATCTGGATCGAAGTGAGCTTTTTGGGAATCTGGACATCACACTGAAAATTCTCAAAAACAGCTTCAACATCGATATCATGCAAAGAGAAAATGAGCTGATTTTAAAGGGAAAAGAAGCCCCAAAAGCGTTGGACGTTATAACGGAATTGATCGCAATGATTGAATCCGGAGAGAAACTGGATGCTCAAAAAGTGAATTATGTCATAAGCCTGAAAGAGCAAGGGCTTTCATATAAGGAAAACAACATCAATAAAGATACGATTTGCTTTACGCACAGAGGCAAACCGATCAAGGCGAAAACGATCGGACAAAAGGCGTATGTGAACAGCATCAGAAACAAAGACCTTGTATTCGGCATCGGCCCGGCCGGCACAGGAAAGACGTATATTGCGGTCGCGATGGCCGTTAACGCGTTTAAAAATAAGGAAGTACAAAAGATCATTCTGGCAAGGCCGGCAGTTGAGGCAGGAGAAAGGCTCGGATTTTTACCGGGCGATTTGCAGGAAAAGGTAGATCCGTATTTGCGCCCGCTGTATGATGCGCTTTATGAAATTTTCGGACGTGAAGCGACGATAAGGCTCAAAGAAAAAGAGACAATCGAAGTCGTTCCCCTCGCGTATATGCGCGGAAGAACATTGGACAACTCCTTTATCATACTGGACGAAGCGCAAAACACCACAAAAGAACAAATGCAGATGTTTTTAACCAGAATGGGGTTTGGATCGAAAGTCGTTATTACAGGGGATATTACGCAGATAGACTTGCCGAGAGGAAAAAAGTCGGGACTTATCTCTGCGTCAAAAATTTTAGAACACGTAGATGACATTGATTTCTGCTATTTGAAAGATGTCGATGTCGTACGGCATGAGCTTGTGAAAAAGATCATCAGAGCATATGACCGGTATTATAAAGATCATCCAAACGAAATGTCCGAAGATTAAAAAATAATAGCGCAAGAAAAGTAAGCAAGGAGGAAAGCAGCATGGAAATCATATTCAACGACAAGAGAATGCCCGGAAAAGCAGTTGTAGACAAGATGCAGGAAGCGGCAGCCTTGTGTCTTGCTGAAAAAGGCGTAAATCATGAAAATGCCGAAATAAGCGTATCGTTTGTATCAAGCGAGGAGATCAGCGCATTAAACAGGCATTACAGAGGGGTTGATAAAATAACGGATGTTTTGTCATTTCCGCAATACGATTTTATCGAAGACATACCCCAGAGTGAAAAAATCATTTTGGGTGATATTGTCATCTGCACAGATCAGGCGCTTTTGCAAGCAGATGAGTTTGGGCATTCTCCTGAAAGGGAGCTGGTCTATCTTTTTGTACACAGTGTGTTTCATCTCTTGGGCTGCAGTCATTCAGAGCCCGCGCCCAAAGAAGAGATGCGAACCCTTGAAGAGAAAGTGATGAAAATCGTGGAGCTTGAAAGGTAGTAGGGATGAACGATAAAGAACTTTACCGCATTGCGCAGAAAGCATCTGAAAACGCGTATGCCCCGTATTCTGAATTTAAGGTGGGTGCGGCGCTGCTTGCGTCCGACGGAACCGTTTTTACCGGAGCCAATGTCGAAAATGCGACTTATGGGGCGACGATATGTGCGGAACGGACAGCGGTTGCAAAAGCGGTGTCAGATGGCGTCCGCGATTTTTCGAAAATCGCCGTAGCGAGCTCAGGAGGCGCTGCGTGGCCGTGCGGCATATGCAGACAGTTCATGTATGAATTTAACACGGATGTGCAGGTCATCACGGGAGACGATGAAGACCATTTGGAGACGCACGAACTAAGCGAATTATTATTGAAAGGCTTTAGGCTGGAAAAATGAAATCAGGATTTGTAGGAATCATAGGAAGACCCAATGTAGGGAAATCGACGCTCTTAAACAGCATACTCGGTGAAAAGATCGCGATCACGACGGATAAACCTCAGACGACAAGAAACAGCATCAGAGGGATTTATACGAAACAAACGGAGAGCGGCGATGCCGAAGTCCAAATTATATTTATAGACACGCCGGGGATTCACAGGCCGCGCAATAAACTTGGCGGATATATGACGGACACTGCAGTCAATACGTTTAAAGAAGTCGATGTGGTCGTTTTTATCGTAGATGATGAATTGTCCGCAGGGCCGGGAGATGAATATATTCTAAGTATGCTCAAAGATGTGGAGACGCCGAAAATACTCGTGATCAATAAAATCGATCAGATAAGCCCTGAACGATTCAGAAAAATATACGAAGAATATGAAACGCTCGGCGTATTTGAGCACATTTTCGGGGTTTCAGCGATTTCAGGGAAGAATGTCGATGCGCTGGTTGAGACATTAGAAAAGATGATGGATGAGGGCCCGATGTATTTTCCGGCGGATATGGTCACGGATCATCCCGAACGGTTTATTGTGGCTGAGATCATCAGAGAAAAAGTGCTTTTGTACCTTGAGGAAGAAGTGCCTCACGGCGTTGCGATTGAAATAGAGAGCTACAATGAACTTCCGAAACTTACGAAGATCGGTGCAGTGATTTATTGCGAAAGGAAGTCGCATAAAGGCATCATCATCGGCAAGGAGGGCAAGAAGTTAAAAGGCATCGGTAAGGCGGCGCGACATGAGATAGAAGCTTTGCTTGGAACCAAAGTATTTCTTGAATTGTGGGTCAAGGTGAAAGAAAAATGGCGCGACAGTGAATTTGTCTTGTCGAGTCTGGGATACAAATAATATGAATTTAGAAACAGAGGGAATCATCTTAAAACAGATCAAGACCATCAATGGGAGACGGATGGTTCTTTTGTTTTCTAAAAAGTATGGGAAGATAAGCGCCGGGACGAGCATCAGTGAGCGGGGCAAGAGCCGGTCAGCGCTCGCGATGAGGCCGTTCACATATGGGCGGTACGATATTTATAAGAGCAGCGGCACGTATCATATCAATGCTGCGGAAGTATTGAAAGCGTACTATAAAATTGGGGAAGATGTTGACAAATACATGTGCGCGTCCTATGTTCTCGAGTTTACCGAGAAGCT
>Ga0123355_10010530_pt1 | contig 14189 bp, 8 predicted proteins | sample TergutEmb28metaG_3_FD_89872 | JGI IMG/M metagenome (GOLD analysis project Ga0123355, IMG submission 89872) | Embiratermes neotenicus P1 segment gut microbial communities from Petit-Saut dam, French Guiana - Emb289 P1 | ecosystem: Host-associated > Arthropoda: Insects > Digestive system > Gut ... | reverse complement strand
TTTATTGGACCGTGCATCATTGTGATAGTTGAAGAATAAAAGACCAACTTGATGTCACTTGCTATTTTATTTCACTTCTTATGTGCTCAACATGTTTCGGAAATTAATATATCCATCATCAGGTGCTTGCGACTATTCTGTTGAATTACCACATTGGTCATATTGTTCTTGGTTCGTTGTGTGTTGGAGTTTCGGTGTGGTTGGGTTGGAGCCTGCAACACGGATACCACTCCAACCCAACCACAGCGAAACTCCAACACACATCGAACCAAGAACAATACGACCGATGTGGTAATTCAGCAGAATAGTCGCAAGCTCCTGATGATGGATATATTAATGTCCGAAACATGTTGAGCACATAAGAAGTAAAATAAAATAGCAAGTGACCTCAAGTTGGTCTTTTATTTTTTAACCATTGTAGTAAACATTCACACACTATTAGAGTTTACATATTCCTGACAAGATAGAAATGGATCATGTTTAAGTAGGTATAATTATTTTATTGTTCTTAATTTGCACTGATTTAGTAATCATAGCTCATGCTGTACTGTGTTTGAGCATGCACTTCTTATTTATAAATGATTCCACTTGTCCACATTGTGGTAGGAATTACTTTTAATAGTGCCAAATTAATTTAAGCAACATATTTTTTGTTTAATTACAAATAAAATGATTTTTTAAAAAAAAATGATAATCATCTTGTGATGAATTAGCTAGTGCTGCCATATAATTCAGAATGTAGGTGGACCATCCATCTTTTTATCTTGGGGCAAAAATGAAGTTATGGCACATTTCCATTTGCATGTTTTGTGGGTATTGATATTGGAAAATATAAAAAAATTTATTTTTGGAAACAAGGGCACAAGAGTATAACAGTTCTAGTTTACAGAAATATACTGTTCTTATACCAGGATCAATTTTTTGACTTTCAAAAAGAAAAGCACAGATGTAATTATGGGTGTTGCAAGATATGAGGTTCTGTTATTGGTGTTGCTGGAGATTCTCCTCTTCTGTGATGTTATGCCATGTTGAGCTAGCAGCATTTTGAAGATTCATAGTGTCTGCAGAATGTTGCTCTCTACCAGTTGACAAAGCTTGCAACTCAAAAGACCCAGATTTTCAGCTCTCATTATCATAAATATGCTTGTAATACCATAATCAATTTACTGCCTATCCAAATAAGGGATACACTTTTATAAACTAGATAACAGTAGCTTTTCTTGTGACATCAAAAACAAAAATGTGTTATCTGGGTCGAAATCGCCATGTTTAGTGTACGCACGTATCTGATCATCATCATCATCATACATCTTTCATGGAGTTGAGCCACATGTTGACCCGTTCTGGTCTCACGTATCCAGAAGTCTCTTCAGAGGTCTACTGTGATTCCTTCTGCCAGTTGGGGAATAGTGTTTCATTACCCTGGGTAATCTATTCTTTCCATGAGACTTGCCAGTGGTTAAAATTTCCCCTGAATGGGTTACCGGCCCAGAGCAGGGTAAGTCCAGCGGTAGGATTGCTACCTTTAGCCTCCGGATTGGCATGTTTAGGGATGGCATTTCCTCCATTCCTGGTGAAACATTTATACCGCTGTGACTTGGTCATCATTTCCTCGTTTGTGAGAACAGGGTATCCCACGAGAAGGTGAGGATGACTGTTGGGTAGGATAGGCTATAGTATTACGCATCACTGCCCCTTATATCCTGGCTGCATTTTATTAAAATATATACTGCAAAAATTAAAGGGTCTATCACAGATGAACATTGTTAATGGTTAAATTAAACAAATCAAAGTACAGAATGCAGAGGGGCAATGCAAACTCTTCTCACCAACTGACAATTCTTTTTGTGGCTATAAAATATTTGTTACAGTAATAAGTAAATAAACACTGTGTAAATGCATGGAATCATTGCATCTGCTGTCACGTGTTATGTAACAGCACATCACATGTTATCACATTAATGAGATTTGAGGTTTCCCCAGAGATGATGCTGAAGATTCAAATCCTCTGGGATGTAATGCCATGTGGATTGGTAAATAGTTGCTGATGTTTTGAAGGATCATAGTGACTGCTTGACCCTGAAGGTGAAGGCATTTATGATCGTTCAGAACTTCACTAACTGGTTAGCAGTTAACATAGCATAGCATCCCAGAAAACTTTGGGTTTGTAGTATATATCTCACGTGTTCACTGCAGCCACATCGGATCAGCGTGCGTTCCATCACGCCAAACAGACGAACATCTCGTGATGCAGCGTGCACTATGGTCATTGGCAAGGATACGCCTTTGGGTCCAAGCAACGTAAAGGCAAGCCACGTAACCAGCACGTCAGCTATCATCTCTTGGTTGCCTAGCAATAGCAACCATCAGCATGTCGTGTGTGTCAACAATGTGGAGGTTCGGACAGTGAAACCCGGTGTCTACAGGCACACAATTACTGGTATGGTGATCTTTCTGTTGCAGTGCTCTATTCATGTAATATGCCTCTATGTATCTTACATAATTAACCCTTCAAATTCCATGAATGTGTTCTTGTCAGGTTGCATTTCATATGTATTTCTGTACAGCAGTCACATTGTGCAGCGGTTGTGACTGAATTCTGCCTGCTGGATGCATTGGTATGACATACTGTGGTACCATTACAGGCCTAGCTCCTAATACGGTGTACAGGGTGACAGTTAGAGCCAAGAATATACGGGCGCCCAATTTTGATGAGAAGGCAAGTCAACAGATGGAAAGGTTCTCCTGTCATATTGACTTCCGAACATTACCTAAAGGTGAGGCTGCCATAGTTTCTTGTTAAATATTTGTTTTAGTAGGTTTACTGTCGCAGAAACAAAGACGTGTTGGAAGGGTCTTGTATATTCAACTTCACAGCATAACCTGTGACTGTAACCTGTTGAATCCTACCAAGCTGTTACAGGTGTGTTCAGTATTATGTGGGCAAGTAATATTTAAACGGTAAAAGGTAAATCAGTCCTGTTACAGGCCCGGAGGGAACCAGAGGGTTCCAGGAAGTTAAGGTTCCCAGATTTCATGACAATGGCACAGGATGGTGGTAGGTTGTCAGACTTACGCACCGGTCGCCTTTACCCCCAGGAAATACTCCTGGTACTCATTTCTGTTAGAGGCTGAGTCGACCCCAGGGCCATAACGCGATCGGAAGGATTTTGTCAATGAAAAATCCACTGACACTAGCTGGGATCAAACCAGTGACCTTCTGATTTGTAGCACAGCACCTTAACCACTGTGCTACCACGGTCCCCAATATCTAAACAGTAGTGAAGGTATAATGGAGTACAACTATATTAAGCTATTGGCAGTTTTTTTCTTGCTCACGTAATGTGGAAGATTTAGGCTCATAAATATAAAAAAAAACCGAACAGCACAAAGACTGATCATATGTGCGAATGCCTGTAAATATATATTATAGTTGTTAAATACACTGGAGGTGTAGAATTGAGTATTTACAAAAAATACAGCCTTATCCGTAGTATAGAATTCTCATAATTCGTTATAGAAACACATATAACAAGACAGCCTACATTTAAAGTGCATTATTTTGTGATCTGCAAACTTGAAGTTGTGTATGCAACAAATTCAGTGGCCCACAAGGGATTAGCTAAATCAGGTGAAGACAAATTCTGTCCCATTCCTAGCTCAGCAACTTAATAAAATATAATGACTTGAATGCTCATATCTTTTTGCCTTATGCAGTCTTTGAAACTTTCAATGTATAGCTTAGTTCAGTTGGTGATTGCTTGCTGTTTAAGCTGATTGGTTGAACAAGTATTGTGTATGTATATATGCAGGTATGTATGTATGTCTGTATGTATGTATATATATATGTATGTGTATGTAAGCAACACTTAGCAACGAAGCTGTGAAATCACCTTTCATTGTCATAATGTCTCTTTGATTTCTTTGGAATGGAACATTGTTGTATGAGCAGAAGGTACCCTTAGCTTGATATTTACTTAATCACATTTATGTTGGGTACATTTCTTGTTTCATGGACAGTCCATCCTATATAATCCTCTTAAATATGTCAAAGGACCAAGCATATCTAACTGATAAAATAATTAAAAATTTATTGCTCACTGAAGGGTCTTCACATTAGTACTGGCTACGGTATATTTTGCTAATTAGGGCACTTGGGTGCTACTTCTCCTGAGTTAATTTCATTTATTTATCCAGCTAGCTGAAATAATTACTGACAGTTGTAATGTACAAAGTCTGTTGTTAATGAAACTAATTCAGTACAGAGCAGTATATTGTTCTTCTATATTATTAAACATATACCACACTGAAAAATGAATCTAATTAACCTTTTAGCGCCGAACATCAACTAAAGTGGACACGCAGTGGGCCCTTTAAATAGCCGAACGGCCACTAAAGTGGCCACGCAGTGAGCCCTTTATATAGCCGAACGGCCGCTAAATTCCGGCGTCAAAAGGTTAATCTTTTGTATCTTACTGAAATACACACTTGATATTTTATAGTAATTCTTTTATTGTAAGATATGCTTTCAGAAAATTGGTGAAGTGTGCAGTTCAATCTAAAGTAGGGAGTATATGGAACCAATAATTATGAAACTAAATTAAACCAACATTCCTCTCCCTTCACCCCAGAGCTGTACCAGTGTACCACATTGCATCAAAATGTGTTTATTAGTTTTGGAAATGAAGTGCACAGGTGGTCAGGGGTGGCTGTGCACTGTCTTGTTATGACTTCCCACATGGTGGGAGGGGTGGGGAGCAAAATAACATGGTAATGGTTGAATAATGATTATATGTACAATTATCTCATCCCAGAACACTTCCACCTGACAGGGATAATACCTGTGGCTTCCAACTAGAGGAGGATGGGGGTGGGGTGATTTTGTGTGTGTGTGTGTGTGTGCATGCATGTGTAAGGCAGAATTGTTACAGGGATGTCCAGAAACTGAAGAAAAATTCTGAATTTGCTAACATACTATACAACAACTTTTAGTTCAATTTTGGTCCGAGCTTTATCCTTCAGAGCTGCTCTGTGAGCTCCAACTAGCAGTGAATTGTTTACCATGTAAAACTTCATTCTCAGTGAAAACATTTGTGTTCTGCTAACTTAATTCTGGCATTAAAAGAATTGTGACTTCTTAGTTTGATAACATAACAGCAATTTTTAAATTAGTGTTGTAATTTATTTAATACTTTATTTTGGTTCTAAAATTCTGTGAACATTAAACACTACCCCAAATTAACTGGTATAGTATTGTGTTGCTATTTAGCTCCATCAGAGCAGTAAAGTGGACACTCCCATTGTACACAATAACCAGCCCCCTTTTGTCAAAATGAGGATTCAGTGTATGTCTGTAACTGGTAATATGTAAAATGTATGCACAGGTACAGTAATGTAGTGCATTTCACACACTGTCCTGGTAATCCAGGAGGTGTTTCACATTAAGGGTGATAATATATTAAATGATTACTGATGCCATCATATAATGTAGAAATAATCTTATTGCTCAAATTCATGAAGAATACATGCAGTAATATTACCAACTCCAACATTGATGCTTATGGATTTCTATTCTTTTCTTGTTGTGAGTTATTTACATACCAACCGTTTGTATCGCGTATGTCAGAAGTGACATGAGTATTCTAATATGATGAAGTTATTTATTCATTGCAACAACAACAAAAACAACAATAATAACAACAACAACAAGAAACCCAACAACAAAGTATGCTGCATGAGTAGCTGAAAATCTCTGTAGATGCTTTCCATGAACTTTGCTATGTATATTAGGTATGTACTTTTTTTTTTAAATGTAATGGATTCTCCATTGTCTATGAATGGATTATATTCTTTATACATTACCCACTAGATACTCAAAATATGAAAGGCGATATGAGTACTGTATGTGCAAGGGCAGTCCATAAATTTTCCGAATTTCTGAATTAGCGTGCCAACGCAAAGGTGGAGCGTAGTCCCGCTGGTTCACTGTGTAGCACTGTGTAGGCGAATGCCACAAATCAGATCTTTCTAGTTTGCTTAATCAGTGTGCTGTGTGTATTAGAGTGAACACATATCTTGCTTGCACGGCAAGTTTTTCAGCAGTTAAGACTGTGTGATTTTCATGAGCAATATGTTTTTGTGAAATTATGTTTCAAATTAGGGCAAATGCTTTTAGAGACTTTTGAAATGTTGAACTTAGCTTTTGGGTACAAAGTCTTGAGTAGAGCACAAACCCATGAGTGGTACAAATGTTTTAAAGAGGGCCAAACTTCAGTTGTGAACTGTGAATGTTCAGGACAAATTTCAATATCAAAATATGAAGAAAACATCCAAAAACTTTGGAAAGTGATTCGTTCCAATGGTCGTTGGACCGTTTGTGAAGTAGCAGAGGAAGCTGGAGTTTCAAAAACCATGCATCATATGATTCTCACTGAAAATTTTGGCATGCATCATGTTGCAGCCAAATTTGTGCCATGCTCGTCAAATGAAGATCGGAAACAAAATCGTGCTATTGTAAGTAAAGAGCTTGTCAACTGTGCAAATGCTGATGAAAACTTTTTAAAGCATTGTTACAGGTGATGAAACTTGGGTTTAGAGCTTTGATGTCAAAACAAAAGCCCAGTCTTCACATTGGGTCTCAAAAATGTCACCCAGACCCAAAAAAGCATGGCAAGTTCAGTCCAATGTGAAAGTGATGCTTGCTGTGTTTCTTAATTTTGAGGGCATAATCTGTCGCGAATTTCTGCCTCGTGGCTAGACGGTAAACAAGGAATATTATCTGAAGGTGATGAAAACGCTGAGAGAGGCAATGAGAAAAAAGCCTGGTTTGTGGAGGGGGAAAAAGTGGCTGCTCCATCATGACGATGCTCCAGTGCATTTCTCCCTTCTGATTCATGACTTTTCTCACAAAACATGAGACGACACTCATCCCCAAGCCACCTTACTCACCAGACCTTGCACCAGCAGACTTTTTTCTCTTCACCTAGCTGAAATCCTTGCTGAAAGGATGACAATTTGAGTTTGTCAAGGAGATTTTAAAAAAAAACTTGCGAGAGGTATGCAGTATTCCACAACAGGCATTCCAGGAATGCCTCCAAAACTGGAAGAAACGATGAGAGCAATGTATAAAAAGTGGAGGAAAGTACTTCAAAGGGAACAAAGCCCAGTAGCTCCAAAGTAAGTGAGAAACCGATTTATATAAGTTGTTCAGAATCTTTACAGTTAGACCTCATGTAATGGCCATCTTATCAGTAAGAGTATGCATTTTCATCTATGCTTACTGTGTACCCAAATATTTTATGCTATCTTAATGACCCCTACAAAACTCTCCCCTTTAAACCCTTTCCTTCTTATGCATCAGATTCATCATCTTTTGTACCTTCTTTATCGGCTTTTTAAATAGCCTTTTTTGGGTGCTTTACAAAATAGTTCAGCATAACTGTTCCTTAAAATGACAGACAAGTGGAAATTGGTTTATTTTTTATTTACTTATTTAATTTTTCTTTTTAGAGTGTTATTGGTGCAGTACCAAGCAAGTTGGCACACATGGTAATCCTTATTCATATTTGGGAGGTGTCTGGTTTGAAACATGACTCAAGACATTAACTATTGTGACATATTTTGTATGTTCTCTTTAGTCCCTACATGCAGGTGCTCTTATAATACTTAATATTAGGCCAAAGCCATGATACAGTTATTACTTACTGTATAGCCCAAGTTATTGTTTCTGCCATGAAATAAACCACAAATCAGCTGATGATGTCAGTAGCTAGTAGTTTACAGTATCAAAGAAATGTGAGAAAGAGGTGCTGTTGAGCAGAGCTTTAAGGACCATAACGAATAAGATTGCTAGCAACCTTTAAATTTCCAGGAAGAAATTTATGCCATTAGATATAAATGCTTGGGTTTTGATGACAGAACAATAATTCATCTGATAAGGAAGGTGGTTGTGGGAATGTTGGCACTGGGGACAATGAACAGTGGTTTGAAGTTGCCTGTACAATCCATGGTTGTGAGGTACCACCTAACAAGTCCAGGCATCTGGAACAGATAGAAGTGAGGATAATTACATGGAATTGATTCCAGCAAATGGATTAATATTTAAAATGCATAAATATTGAAAAACAGTTATAAATATATATATATATATGTTTTCAAACACAACAATATGTTATTATTCAACTTAATGCCAGTAAGTTGAATGATAAAATGTTGTTGTGTTTGAAAACATAAAACATTGTTGTTTTTTCAATTCTGTTACACATTGGGGATGTCCTCTACAAAAATTGCATGAATATTGAGTTCTGTTATAATATTTTCTTTAGTTATTAATTTGAAATGTTATTGATTGTACCTACTGAATGTTTCCATCTTTGACATGCCATTCTAGTTCACATTTTGGGGTTAGGAATGCTCATTTTGTTGTATAAATACTTGTGATATCTCTCTCATGGTCATTACAGTAGTCAAATTTACAGGACAGCTAGTAGTGCAAAAACAAATTACATTGCCTTAGAATGTGACCTTGTTTTAAAGGGTTGCAAGGATCCAGGTGAAGAGCTATTATAAGGATTTATGATGTATTGCAACAAAAGCAGCAGGGTTTATAACAAAATGATGTCAGGATTGTGACAAACAGCATACTTTACAATAATGGTAATGAACATTGCCAGCAGTGTTGTGTTGTGCATGGCATTAAGGGTTGTGTTCTGGCTGCAGTTGGTCACTCCAAATCAGCAGACAGTAGCAGCTGTGGGACAATACCCCACATGATATGACCTTACCTACACCCCAATAATTGTAGATGAAACCCTTGTTCCTGTCCTACAGTGGATGTTGCTAACAGTGTTAATTGTAAGCTTTTTTAGCTAAAAATAACAAACTCTTTATTCAGTGTCTTCCAAGTCTGACTGTTGCATTCGTAATTATTATGATTTTTATTATTGATTGATTAACATATTTTTCTTTTTTGTATTTGTCTGCTTGCATGGATAAGGCTGCAAAGGTGATGATAACATTTTTCCAAGAAACATATGTTTTTAGTTTGTGTTATTTGTGTGGGTTGGAGTAATTTTAGAACCACCCATTTATCTGCTGCAAATATAAATTTACTCTTATGGCCAGGTTCTAAGGGTTCAAACGTCATAGAATTTTATGATCTGTTTAAAGTAATAACTTGTATTCGTATTGACATTAAGATTCATGTTATTGTTGTCCATTAAAATGAGATATTGAAGATTAAGTAACTCTCTAAAATTAAGGAGAATTATTTCTTTGGTGTATTTTATGATATTTAATTGCTTTAAATTTAAACAAATGAGGTAAAATTTAATTTTCTTTTCATCAGTGTTTCAGAAAAGCAACTTTAGTTTTAGTTGACTTTTGATGTTTCTGGTTTTTTGAGTTTTAGAAATGTGTGATGGTTATGGGGCATTTATTTCTTTGTGTATGTCGCATTCGGAAGTGTATTTTCACCTAACATTTTCAGCTGGTTGATTTAATGGTTTTTGTTTAATTATAATTATAAAAATTACTCTGTGTTTGGCAATGTCATTAAATGACAGTGTTACGATTTTTTTCTTTCTTTTTTTCCTTTTCACTGATTTAGTCATATGTTTCTGGCAAGTGAGGCAGTGGGTTGGGGTATATGGTCGACAGCAGGACGAGGCTACAGGTACAGTAAAACCGGTGTTCATGTCACCCATCCCCTCTCAGCATGACATTTGTTGTGTAATTACAACACCCTTCTAAAATATAGAACCTTTTTGCCTTCACCTGCATCAAGCTTCTTTGGTTCAACATTCTACAACTTCCTACATTCAGTATGCACACAACAGAGTAATGTTAAGCCCACCATGAGTGTGCTTCCTCTGAATATGTTTGTTTTTTGACTCTTTCTGTTTGATCTTCCACTACTTAGGCATGGAGGTGACTGTATCAGGCTATGTATGATACATTATAGTAGTCAATTGAGTAACGGGGTGGACTTAAGGGAGGGATGCTGTCTCAGGTTTATGCAAGTCTTTCAATTCTAAGATCACAAGTACATGTACAGTGGAATCTGGAGCTATATTTTCCTTTAAGAATGTGATGCCAGAATTACAGGAATTCTGTCTTGTGTATTCACCTTTGAAAGGCTCTGAGCCGGCTTCCCTGACTGGCCATGCTTGCTTTTCCTGAACTGTCTATACCATTGTTTCCCAAACGTTATTGCTCATGGATCTGTTTTGGTTTTAAAAACAACCAAGTATCCTCACATCCTTGCTCACGTCATTATAGGGTGTCCAGGAGGTAGGTATCCGAAATTAAATTTTGTGTCCCAGAAGTGATTATACCCATGTTGTGTTTATGATGTACCTTTTTCACAGTGACAGAAAATACTACTGCATAATAAACTGTCACTGTATGTATATACATTCAATCTTATATCATAGGCTACTAGTGTGAGGAATGGAGTTGTTTATTCTTATCACCATGTCCTTTAAAGTTAGGAGTGTTTGTAGACAGCTGAATTCTCATGTCAGTTATGACATCCAGTCTGTAATGATAGTTGAGTAAAGAGAGACCAACTTGATGTCACTTGCTTTATTATTTCTTTATATAATGCTCAACATGTTTCGGATGTTAATACATCCGAAACATGTTTAGCATTATATAAAGAAATAATAAAGCAGGTGACATCAAGTTGGTTTCTCTTTACTCAACTATCAAGATGATGCACGGTCCAATAAACATAAGATTCTGTAATGATATATAGGTATTGTTGCCGCATACTTTTAAAATCCAGTTTTGCAGCTAAGTTGTGGGAAATGAGAGAAGTTTAAATACTGCACAAATGTGCAGTATTTAAACTTAATCTTACTTAAATTTACTCTGTTTCATTCTGGAATAAGTAATGTACAAATACAAATAGTACTGCTAGCCCTGACTTATCTCTTGATTCATCAAGTTGCAACAAGAATGCGATCTGGATTTTAGTCATGACACAATTTTTTTTTTATAGCTGCTGACATCTTGAATGTGATGTTTAATGGTATTATTAGATAACTGAACTGTTTCGAGTTTTTTTTTTTCCGACTGTTCACCAAGCACGCAATTTGTCATTTCCACCGCATGTGATTTAATTTGGGTTTCTACAACTGTATGGGGTTCTTCTGCTAGCGCAGTGCTGTAACTCACTCCGTACGAGGCCTCAGATATTTTCAGTATCAGTTTTTTATCTTTTCACTGTAAGGCCCTGACAGTTTTGTAATGCTTCACATGTATGCTTGAAAGAAACTGATATCTTTGTCCTTAAATTGTGGATGATTAGTATCATGATGTCTGCATAGTTTGGCAGGTAACGTAGGACTCTCTGGTAACACTTTGCTGTACAAGACACATAAGACATCGGGCAGTTTCACCACCTGTTTCCATAAACCCCAGAGACAAATAGGATTCATTGCACTTCTGTTTTGTACTACTTCTTGGAGTTCAAGAACTGCCAGTACTGGATGGTGATGGAAAATGTTGATATTCAGTTACAATGTCAATTACATCTGTACTTAATGTAGTGGTAGTAGTAGTAGTTGACCGTTTACTTAAACTACCTCTTCTTAGCCACTGATCAATGATAAATTAAAAAAAAAATGAACATTAGTGTCACTGCATGTTATTACACTGAGACAACCATAGCTAATAAAAATAACTACTTCGCCATCTAATGTTTATTGTATTCACTGAAACACAAATTATGTAAAATTTACGTTCGTACTAAAAATGTACTGTGTTTCTATTGCAAATTTTTATGTGTGGCTTACCATATTACTGAGCCAATTTAATTATCGATTGACTATTCCTATGTCCATTGGATATATTCCTGTATATGGAATTTTGGGAACATAAATTGAATGAAATGTCCCTGTAATTTTGTTAATGCTATATAAACTACAACTGAACTGAAGTGGTGGTGGAGGTCATAGCTAGAGATTACTAAAATCTGTAGTAGGTGCTACAATACAAGTGTGTTAATTTAATGCATATATTTTTCATTCTATATCCATGTGCAACATACTTTGTAAGCAGATAGCCATTAATACAGACCAATAGCATATGCAACACGGCATTGCATGATTTCACCGTGATTAAATTCTCATGCACTTTGTGTGTACATGGGGTTTCTTAACTGGACAGTGTAACAGTCATACAAAATAAACATATTGCCCATTAAAAAAGTTTTGCCATTATTTTTAATAAAACGTTATTCATTTAATTAAAAAAATAAGTAAAATTCAAAGTAGTCATTACAGAAGTGTATCCACAGATCCCCTGAGAACTGTTAATTGATTTCTTGGGATCCGCAGAGCACACTTTGGGAACCACTGGTCTGTACTGTTGGGAGATGTGAAGTCTCATGGTGGCATTGCTGAGGATTCAGGTCTTCTGAAATGTGACTTCCTGTCTTTGGGTAAATTGTTCCATGTCTTTCAAAGGAATATAGTGCCTTTAACATGGGAACTACTCACCTAAAGACACAGCGTTACTCTAAGAATCCTCAAATATGTGTTTATTCATCAAGACAAAACTAAGCGGAGGAGAATTTAGATTGTTACACAACAGCGAACTTTGTTGATTTATACATGCCACCTCATGTTGTTAGGGTAGTGAACACAATGCTATTGTGATGGGCTGGCTACTCTAACTTGGATGAGAAACTATACGTATAGAATTTTGGTAGGGATGTTCATTGAAGATTTAGGACGAAGAGGGAGGCTGGTGCTAAGATGAATCGTAGTGAAATAAAATTGTGTCAGGGACTTCGTAACTGCCTTTGAACTGTGTCCAGCAGGGCTCTGGTATTGGTATTTCTGAACCTTTGGCTGTTCCACAGGAGAGTTAATGTTAATATGGCATTGTTAATAGCTGATGAACATAAAGCAGTTGTGTAAAGAGCTCAGAAAACTGCACGTTTTGAGCTTTTTGCTGTGGTGTAGCTGAGATTCTGTTCTTGTGGGACCGGGTGCTGTGTCAGTGGGTTAGTGGGTTCCAATATTGCAGGGGAATGTAGTGTCCTTAAAACAATGGGATTCCATTGCCCATTGATGTGTTGTCATATCCCAGAGGAGTGGAATCCTTGACCAAATTTTTGTTTTCCTCCATAGAAACAAAAACAAAATTAGCCTGGATTTGATATGCAAATATTATATAAACGCCATGACACCATGAAATCACAAGTATCCATGACATTGTCATTTATTTGATAATGTGTGTATGGTTAATTTTAAAGTTTCAAATTTTCCTGTGGTGACTACTAATTAACAGTGGCCATTGATCAGGTTTTACTGTACCTGTACGCAATCCTTCTGACACATTTTTCTCCACCGTTGTAAGTATTTGTATGTATCATAGTTTATCAGTGTTTAAAGAATCATTGCAAAAGTGTATTTTTTTATGTTTTCCATGTTAATTCTTGGTGATACTAAGCTTTCATGTTTAGTAAAGTGAAGTTGTTCCTGTGCACGACGTGAAGGGATATGGGGGACCGTAGGTTTAACGTCACCCATTCTTAACTTTGGCACTAGATTGGGACGATTGATCAACTTCACATCCCAGCCACTTTACTGCCAGTGAAGGTGCCCCCTGGTGGGTCCCAGAGCCAATCTGGATGCTTTGAAGATTGAGTAAATCTCTTGCCCCTGTGAGGAATTTAACCACTTTTCCTGGGATGTCCAGCCTCTAGCCAATCATATTCCCCAGAAGAGTAAATGTTTTTTTGGTCTATTACTAGAATTGCCACATTCCTCAGGATTGTTTCTTGTTTCAATGCCTTGTTTCATTTTTTTCTGAAGAAGTCCAAGGACTGGAACTGTTATGAATGTCAGTGGCCTTATGTGTTGATTGTAACAATAAATCCAGGCTTGCCACAGTTATGATGCACATATGTGAGGAAAATAACAATATAAGTAATCAGTCTCATTCGCACTCAACACAGCGCACAGTACACGTACCATACCTATGACATGCTGCCACACCACCGCACAGTACACATACCATACCTATGACATGCTGCCACACCACCGCACTCCACCGCACAGTACACACATCATGCCTATGACATGCTGCCACACCACCACACAGTACACAGACCATACCTATGACATGCTGCCACACTACCACACAGTACACACACCATACCTATGACATGCTGCCAC
>Ga0123355_10010529_pt1 | contig 14189 bp, 13 predicted proteins | sample TergutEmb28metaG_3_FD_89872 | JGI IMG/M metagenome (GOLD analysis project Ga0123355, IMG submission 89872) | Embiratermes neotenicus P1 segment gut microbial communities from Petit-Saut dam, French Guiana - Emb289 P1 | ecosystem: Host-associated > Arthropoda: Insects > Digestive system > Gut ... | reverse complement strand
GCAAATTTTTAAATAAAAAAAAAAAAAAAAAAAAAAAAAAAAAAAAAAAAAAAAAAAAAAAAAAAAAAAAAAAATAAAAAAAAAAAAAAAGAGAAGGGGAGGCGAGTAAGCAGCAAGGGGGGAGGGGGGGGAGAGAGGGGGGGGGGGGGGGGGGGGGGGGAGTGAGAGAGCAGAATACTTGCTACACTTATTCTCTCCACATTCCAGTTCACAAACAATTGCTATTACAGTATCTCCAGTAGGTCACAAAAATAAATCTGTTAACAAAATTTCATAAATACTTATTCCACTCCATTCATTAAGAAACTAAAATATCTATAGTTACACAAGGAAAAATACGGTAAGAAATATGTGTATTCGACAAATGTGCCAATAATTATGCAATGTTAAAGGAACTAAGCCAAAGACAGTCATACTGTTTCCAGAACGGATTTATTTGGCTGAGACAACAGTTGTTCCCATGACATGGCAATTATTTTATGCCACATCTGTGAACAGTTAGGGAAATGGACAAGTGGCCAAATGTTTGTTCAATATACTTGACGTGGGAATGCAGCTTCATATGCGTATGTTTGGAGAGGCTGTGTTCCATAACACGGCACACAATTTAGGAAAATACCAGTTTTGTCAAGAGGATAAATTTTAACATAATTATAGCTCAAAGTTTTACACACAATTTTATTTGTTGTCTAAATGTAAATTTGTCCACAAAGTTATTACTGTTTAGGAAATTACAAACACAATGAAATACACATTTTACACATTACAGAGGGAAATGACATATTGCAGTGCAATCAATCTCATTTTTTAACGTGCATCTTCATACAAATTCATTGTACACATATTTAAAAAAGATGAAACAGCAGACTCCCTGTTGCTCATCACAACTTACGATGACCTCATCACCATATATTCTGACTCATTAGCCTGCCAGTCACACTGTGTTCCTTGTGATTACACAACATGAATAATGGATCTAATAAGGCTTAGATCTGTCACGCCCACGATCACTGAAAATAGATAAGTATATGATATTAGATGACAAATCCTAAGATTAGCATAAAAAAAAGCAAATAAAATGGAACTCACCCTCCACCCCTCATAGGACCACCACGCCCTCGTCCACCTCTATCCATTCCTCCTCGTGAGAAGCCTCTTCCACCCCTGTCTCCACCACCTCTGCCACGGAAACCTCCTCTGTCCATTCCACGGCCTCCACGCCCCCCACGGCCTACAGATAAATGGAGAATGTACTCAAGGTCGGGTAGATTTTTATCATATGATCTATTCTTACACTGCTACATAAATACTGTCTCAACAGGAATCATGTCATGAAATGCATGCCACAGTAAACTGGAGGAAAAAGAACCACCTGCCATATAAGAATTTATTGCTGTAACAAAGAGTGAATGCCCATCCAAAACAAAGGCACATGTTCATATTCTGAGTTCCAGAATTCCCTCTCCACTAAACAGCAGAAGATAAAGTATTACACGTGCAAGGTAATTTATCCACCTGAACAGACGTTTTCTTCTGCAACTTCAAACGGGCAGTATTTTTATTTGTTATGACTGCAAATTTTCTTTTATCACACACTGCATCCATATTACCCACTATTAATTCATTTTTTAAAGGGCAAATGAGACACTCCCTATGCAACAATGGGCCAGACATTCTTTTCTGTCCACACAGCAGGCATGACAGACAAATCACTTCTGTGTAGGCTATCAACGATATGCTGGCACATGCTTAAACTCCAAGTACATGATTCAAAAACAAGCTGATCGAACTGCTGTTCACGGAATTCCAGAAAGAAGGTTTTACATTTCCAGACATAGCATATGTGGAATGTGGCTGACAGACCGCGAGAACTTACAATCTGACCATCATCACAAGGGACTATATAATTAACAGAAACAGTTTGGGTGATCGACCTCACATGGTTGGTCACATTCCTGTCCCAACTATACATCCACTGCACTTGGAATTTAGCATTTTGCTCAAAGATCTTCTTTCATACACTGCCAAGATTTACGACTCCAACTGTTCACATTTATGTCATAACTTCACATTCATTGCATTTCGAAATTAAAAATTTTACACAAATATGAAAAGACATTACACACACATTCAACTTTATTTTATAAATTATTATCCTTCTGGTAAAATAAAAATTAATACAAATATAAACACTTAAAAACAAAATAAGGGACAGCAATTAAAAAGGACATGATATGACACATTTCTATCAGCAACATATTCTTAAAATAATTCCCAGCACAGAACATGGGCAATCTTGACAATCGCAAACAACGTTTTTGGAATGACCTCTACAAAAATCTATACAATGATGACACATCAATACATGTACATTTCAATGAAGGCGGCATTATTTCTTGAGGGGTAGGAGTAAAAGAAGGAACACCTAATGCTACACAAAGAACATGGATGGTTCATCCAAGCATGAAAAAGAATTGTTCTTTAAGCGAAATCTACCGAGCTGAAAGGCTTTCTGTGATGGAGGTTAAAAGATAATTCCATCAATTTGCATATTAACCCTTTCCCCTCCCTAACGCTCCAAAGCGCTCGGAATTTAAAAGTCCCCTCCCCCTCTAAACGCTCTAAAGCGTTTCTTGTATAGCACGTAAATTTAAATGTCCCGTGAAAAAACTCGGCTCTTCTGCCCAGGCACTAGCGATTTAACTTGAACGGGGAAAGGGTTAAAGCTCTTGAAGACATGCTACTCTGCATCTCGATATTTGGTGTATCCTAGACTATACTATTCACAATACAGACCACGTACTGTCATTCTGTATGCAAAGGCTAAGAATTAGGAAGGCCACCATTTTACCACACAGACAGAAATTCCTAAACTTTTACTGAAGAACTGATACCCATTTGGAAGACAGGCAATCAGGCAATAAGGTGACATATGAAAATGTTTCTCCCTTCACAAAACTTTAACTCACCTGGTGGGTCGGCACCTCCCATCCCTTCAGGCCGTTCTTGATTACAGCGATTGCACTCAGTTCGCCACGAGAAATTTGTGTTCCCGCATTCTGGATTGGGACACTTCCAGTCTCCATCACGACCAAAACCTGTATCATATTATTGTTACTATGATTGTTGCAATATTTTCAAAAGTTTCATGGTCAGAAAATGTAATGAATTTTACTCAGGCAGTTTGCCATTCCAAGATGAAAATGATATCCATTCCAGCAATGACATGACTGCTTCTGAGACTGTCTTTTAGTGATGCAAGATTGCAGCCTGCACACAGTGTCTAGAAATGCAATTACATTATGCCAAGTGGAATGCAAATTAGTTTTTACCTCCACCACTCTCACTACGACCACTGTCCCTTCCTCCTCCACGCCCTCCTCTATCCATGCCGCCACCACCACGGCTACCGCCACGTACTCCACGTCCACCACCATAGTTGTTCTTATGCTGGGCCATCTGTACTTTGATGACGGATCCTTTGAAATCCTTTCCTGAAAAGTATGCCAATAAAACATTCATCACACTTGACACACACCTTTCTACAGAATACTGTACTAAGGTCTTCAGATACCATAACCCACCATCAAACCAATCTATTGCTGATCTTGCAGCATTGGCATCATCATATGTCACAGTCGCCTCTCCCTTTGGTTTTCCAGTGATCTTGTCCTTGTACATCCAAATTTTTGGCTTTCCTGTCCTCCTATCTGTCTGAAATGTAAGTAACACTATTAACAACAAGAAAACATACAATTTTCGGTGGATTGTTCCCGTGATATAACTAGTGTTACAAGTTTATGAAACTAAAGCAAGCAGTTATGCCTCTATATGTCACTGTAATAACCTTCTAACCAAATATATTTGATTAACCCATACATGGCTGTTGTGGAACAATTATTGCACACGAAAACTTGAACCCTCAATTAACCCAAAATGGTGTTCTGAAACCCTGTGTTACTGACATTTGCTGTAAGTAAGGTTGTATATTGTGAAATGAAAAACAAGACAGATTTATAAAATAACATCACACATATATGAAGCATAAAAATGGACACACATCAAAATAAACTTCCTTGTCTGTGACTTCTTATGACTAAAATGTCAGCAGCAAAGTAACTGCAAACACATCAAACATGTACAAGACATTTACCATCAACCAACTACGAGAAGTTACTATGAACTTAACACATAACAGTAATGCTTATGTTCCAACAAATCTCAAAGCAATGATACTTATAACATGTATTCCTCCACTGAAAACCTTCATCCCATGGACCAAACCAAAATGTCTCAAAAATTCACACATAAAACAAGAAATCATAGGAATTCACTCATGGTTACCACCAGGGAGCAAGCTTTCCCTTAAACATGAACCACATACACAATTACAACCCAACATTTGGTGCTGTACACCACTCCACCAGAAACAAACAGCAGCACAACCACACAGACAAATATCAACACACATCAGGTATCAGATAAACCACTGTTTTATGAAGAACAGTTATGCACTGCATTACCAATAATTTGCGCACACCTGAAGATGGCATGATCATTTCAAAACATGTAGCACATGTAATGTAAATGTTACATGTAATTAAGCTGTATCTTAGACTGCAACATACGGTAAAGATGTTCTTTGCATGCCACAAAGACACATAAGGGAAGCAGCATTATAGCGCCGCTCATTCTCAGCTTTGGCAGTAGATGTTGGTGAACTGTCGGCTTCATGCTTTGGCTACTTGAATCCCAGTACCCATAGTACTGGTGACAATATGCTTGGTGTACTTACTTTTATGACACCAATGGCACCAAAATGTTGTTGAATGTCATCTTCAGTCAAAGCAGGTGACATTCCTGACACAAATACTGTGTCCTCCTGTGTTATCATGTCACCCCGATCCCCATAACCTGCAAAACATATACCCACTGATACATACTGTAAAAATGAAGTATTACTGCTACAGTATGTTATGGTTTTGAACACATGAACTGCTAATGTACTTGATGAGTGAGGCCTACTGAAGAGCCCACGTATGAAACCTATGCTTAACATGCAGGTGAAGTTCTGATCATATGAAACTACTCCACAGTCATGTGCATGTCACACATTAGGACTGTTGTCTCACTTCTAACAGTATTTTAAAGGCAATACTTAACACCATGCAATTCATAGTTACTTACAATATCTAATGAAATTCACAAATGATCCACCAAGAGCCCACATTATAACCATGACAATACATACATGGACCTGGACCACTCAATGGATTGCATATGCGAATTCTAAATATCCCATGTCATTTGAAGTTCTGCACCTCAGTTGTCAGTGGATATGTACGTGTATATTTGCACATCTCATTTAATGCACCACTAAACACACAATTACCTTACAGTTCTGATATAACCAATTTACTTGCCTTTCTTCCAATTCTGTGCTTTGTATAACCTGTTTCTTGTAACTGACACCCAGATTATTAACACTGAACCATATTACACAGAAGAGCAACAGCCAGTTCATCAAAATGGGCTGTTGGTACAATCAACTTACAAACAGGGCCTCAATACTTCATACAATACACCTGATTTACAATTCTACTAGTGCCCAGTATCATCCAACTTTCAGTTACAGTACCAGATAAAAAGTCTGAAATCCATACACTATTCAGTAAGCAACACAGTGGAAGCAAAATGTGTGCATTACTTAATATTCCAATACTCACTTTTCCACCTCCAACATATCATGAAACTGCCTTGTAATTTTGAACTGATTCAGAAGTTAGGGTTGTGCTGAATCAGCTTCTAAACTTTTCTTACCTTTGTGCTTATCCATAATAAACTCATAAACACTGTAATTTTCAGATTAAATAGAACAAACACCTTCATTTAAAATATTTCGTAGGCCAATGAATCAACAGTGACTTGACAATATTTGAGCACTATTACTGAACTGCACATTCTACAGAGGATCAGCACAACCCCAATGAAATATAAAACTATAACCACCACTAAGTGCTGCATGACTTTACACCACGGGATATGAACACACACATTATTCCTTCTGGTTGGATTCAATCCGTATGTGCTACCCAGTAACCAATGTTACTCTTGAGATAATCACACCACACAATGTGCCAGAAGTCAATGGACTCTGGTATTTCAATCAACATGGGACTGATATATACACAGCAGACCCTAAAAGTAGCAACACGTAATGATCACAATGTGCTTATGCTGGTAAATACGCTCACACAAACAAGATCACTGAACCAGATGGCTGATCAAAGGATATCATGGAAGAACCACAATCACATCTGACTGCTCCAGTTACCAAGTTTCAAATACAGGGATATGTGATAATAAGCATAGAAATCAAAATCATGAACCTTCGTTTCAAAGAGGTAACATATGACACTTCTGAAAATAACCAGCATTCATCACTAACCAATTATACAAACTGTAAACACCCATTTTTGGTCACTGTATATCAAATCATTTATTGTATTGTATCACACACACATGACATATGGTAGTATCAAGAACCATACAACAGGGCTGCCAATACTAACGATCAATTAATACAGAATTTTAAAAATATTCAGAATACACTATATTAAAAAAAAAAAAACACTTTTTAAGTCACGTAACACGTCATAAAATCAGATCTGTAAAACATAACATGCAAAACAACTCAGTCAGATGGAAGCAGTCCTTTCATGTGGTCTGTTTTCACTAATGCTTGATAACACTGCAATTCCATTTTGGAAGCAGAGAAATTTATTTATGCAAATAGAAATGAATTGTTTATAAAGTACTTCAAAATTTTTTTGACTACCTACTAAGTAATGCCCATTTAGTATTCCATGTGAATGATAACTACAGATGTTTAGCGCACGCACACACACAAGCATGAGTGACAGGTTCTTCTTCCTGCCCAATTACAAACTACCAATACTGACATGATAATATCACATGACAGTTGTTTGATCAACTTTACTTTGCAAGTTCATATCAGAATCTACAGAGCAATAAATCTTACCTGGCATCCTCTAACAAAAATTATACTATAGTTCAAACCATAAAGTTAATTTTAATAATAAATTTCCAAACATCACATGACCTAAGCAGTATACACACAGTATAGATCAATATATATATATACTGTATCACATTTCTGAACTACCAATATGGCAATGAAGCATGTGAAATTAAACCAGTGAAAACAAACCGCTATACTTTGTAGTAACAGGAATCCAAAAATTAAAACAAATAAGTGGCACCAGGCTTGTATCCTGGTGCGTTTACCTTTGTTAAAACCACCCCTGCTGCCACTGCTAAAACAGAAGCAATAACAGTGAATCAGTACGTGGTGTGCATGTGTTCTCGCTTGTAGAGTCTGAGGTCTGATCCTGCTGGCTTAACGGCGAACCTGGGCTGACTGCAGTCACTGCTGCAACCACCTGGCTACAAACTTGCAGCTATCCAATGCAACATCTCGTCAAACTGTCAAGTCAGTATCAATGGACAAGGAATGTGGGTGTGCTGAAGGAGAGTAACATTGCTCATAATGGCATAATATAAACCCTTTGGCTGACAAGTCTGTGCAACAAAGGTATCAGGTTTAATCACAACTGACGGTAATGAAGGATGAAGTAAATATATACACAGTGCATTCGTACTTTTAAAGATGACAACTTGGACTATAGACCACCAAACATTCTTACTTCAATAAAGGAAATCCTTGTTAATTCAAAGTGCTACAGACTGCAAAATCAGGATTTAAATTATGTAATTTCAGACTACCTGTTGTGTCCTGCTACTACACAGTAGTTATTTTTTTATTTAGTTTACTAAATGATCCCCTTCTTGTATTCATTTTTTAAGTGTAAATGTAACATAATTTACAATTAAATGCAAGCCGGCAAACAAATCATGTCTGTCAAACTCTGACCTTACGTCTTAAAATAAGATGACTGCCCTTTGATTCAGTGTTCTTACACACTTGTGACACACAGCCTTTGAGTTCATCAATGGACCTGATGGTTGCTACTGGCATGACTTAACTTATGACTGTCCAGCAGCAGTAATAGCACTAATGTACCTTTGTGAGCTGGTCACATGAGAAGTGGCTGCATTTACTCCCTTTTCTCTTCTTTCCCTTCATCACTTGCATTGTACTCAGAGCCAGAAGCTGTCACAACTTAATGACTGGGGCCAACTGGTTGATACTTAGCAGGTTGTCAAATGCACTAAGCCAAACCATGTGCCCCTGCAATTTCTACCACTTGTTTCATAGCAGTATGCATCCGATGTGGCACTACTGCAGAAAAATGAAGTCACCATTCTTATAAAATGGCGGCAAGGCTTGACCCAGTGTCGGTACCTCAGCCAAGTTACTCCACACCTCAGCATGACCATCAAAAACAGAAATTCAGCTAGGTATACATTCAATGTAAATGCACACACAGCTGCAGTCTTGCTGCCCCAACAAATCATGCTGGGGTTTGGGGTCTATTTTTCCCTATCATGGACAGTCCCATCAGCAGCCGAATGTTTGCTGCTGCCGAAGATCAGCTATTGGCACAATTCTGGTAAGCTCCAAGGGTGTCCAGTGTTAAAAAGAAAGTTCATGTAAAATGTCCAGAAAATAATATAGGCCTTTGAATTATTCAAACTTAATAATCAAAACACTGTAATCCTGGTTCAAGTTTTGAATTCACAGCAGTGTCAATAAACTAAATTACGTAGTGGACAAAATCCTGCGAAATGTCATATGCTTAAAATTACACAGTACTTCAAACTAACAGGTTTCTCTTGCACAGTACACATAGACGCAGGAATCATTTTCTGTATGATGCCAACAATCAGTGCTGCTGTGTGGTCTAGGTATAAACTGTGAAGGAATTTAGGACTAAAAATTCTGAGTATTTCTGCTGTGTGTTTTTCACCAATGCCGTTTCTTGAACACCTTACCAACAAAAATATACTGACTCTCTCATTACTGCTACAACAACAAACAATCCACATAAATAAATTAGAAACCATGGGGAGCATGTGACAGTTTGCATGAGCCAAGAAAAGGCACTACACACATGAAACGACTGCATGCATAATGTGAAGCACTAATTCCTTGTGAGTAGGAAAAACCAGACGTGAGTAAGCTGAATCAACACCTGGTCACATAAGAGGACTCCCCTCACCTCTCTTTCCATGCTCCTAGTGAGTGAAGAAGTGATAACTTAGTAGGGTTCATCTGACACACACAGGCCAGAAATTCACCATTAATCCAGGTTGTAACATGTTAAAACAGGTTGAATTTTGAGCGAACGACACTCGTTACAGAGAAATTCTGAAAAAACACTAATTCAAACTGAAGAATAATGTAATTCATAACATAATTATATTGGCAGTGAATAAGGAAATAATTGTTAAAACCAACTCCTCATCATAGGCCAAACTCACTGTATCAGACTGTTGTAACAGTACATTTCCATTCACTAATCAGATTCTGTTGCTTGGTTCTGGTTGTCTTGCAAGAATGTGCTTGCATTACATGTAAACACAAAAAAATTGGTTCAATTTGGCTTTCCAAATTGCTTGTACAACATACACTAAGATTTAAAATTAGGCAAAAAATGGTATAATGTCACCCAAAAACTGAAATGGGGGAAAGTTCCAATAAAAGAAAAAATAATGAAGTTGGTTTATGCAATTACAGTACATACAACAAATACTGGTAGGTGTAAGATATTACATGCACTGACACAGCAGAGTGTTGGAATTACACTAATCTAGATCGAGGTTTTCGTGGCTATGAAAATTCACTGACTTTACCATTATGAGCGAGATGTTATAGCACTAGGGAAAGTCACACAGTAGGCAAGTCATAAAGGTAGTTAGGTTGATTGTCCATGTCAATTCCTAATAATTCTCAGTAACTATATGTGTATTCAAAGGTTCCATTTTCACACAGGACTTATTTCACAAGTTTTAGGGGTGGAAATTTTGTAGCCCACTTCATTTTAAACTCATTTTTACATAAAAAGAGGAACACTGTTATGACCTTGCAATACCTCATAAACTTTGGTATCATAAACCTCCTCTTACATTAAGACTAACCTTGTTACCACAGCACCAAAACCATTTTCATAACCTTTGTACCTTGTATAGCCCTAGACTTACAAAAGGGCTCATAAATTAAAAAATAAATGTGTTTTCTTTCCATTTACACCCATTTCACGTTTGTAGCACAAACATTGAAACACTTGGCTAACTACTAACTCATATCACCTTCCCTTCAATAATAACCTTTATGTACAGAAGTACATTTTGTTAGTAATATCAAGTCGCATGAAAGGTAATAAACAATGGCCCTAGCAACACATTCTCCAACCAAGACACTCTTTGCAAATTTAAATTTATAGTGTACTCAATAGAGCTCATGTGGATGTACCCAACACTTGTAATTATGTTAACACAATTCGTCACGTCAAATATATTATACACTACTCTCTTATGAGAACCTGTTGAGATTTAAGAAAACACCACTTTCATTAATGGTAGCACAGAACTTTATCAGCAACACAACAAATGTATACACAGTAAATACTTTATCAGCTGAACACACCTTAATTAAAATGTCTACTAACAAACATTGGGGGAATATTCTGTACCAATTTCTTAGACCCCCTTATACTTAGTATATAATACATGTTACTCTACCCTACAGTAACTCAATACATAAACCCAACAGTACCAGTTCAAAATATTCTAAGCAATGAACTTCATTGTTCACTATGTGAAACACACTGTCTCAGCAACAATCCCCCAAGGTTCTGACTCTGTCTCCAAAAAGTAAGTCATCTGAATAAGAAATTTCAATGCTTTCAGAAAATTAAATATTTTATAAAGCACATAAAGGTACTATGTATTTACACTTCATATCATTCTCAGTGGCAGAAACGCTATTATGTATATTCTCTATAGTGAGTCACACCAATATGCATATGTAAGAGATTGCAGGTTTCCGTGGTGTGAGGACTCATATGACAGTCAACTCAGAAAACCACAGTATTGACTTGTGGACTTTTTTGTATTTAACCAGTTACTAGCCACTGACATTTAAATGCCTCAACTCAGAAAGCCGCAGTACTGACTTGTGGACTTCTTTGTACCTAACCCATCACCAGCCACTAACATTTAAATGACAACATCTGCAATACCTAGATTACAGTGGGGACATATTTTTCAGACACAACTTTATGCTAATATTCACACAACAATGCATAAGATTTAAGCACCTTGAATTAATTACAAGTTGCATTTATGTAATGTCTGCCAAAAGTACTACCCATGCAACTGAGACGGCATCCACTCTAAATAATTTGTATGTCCACTTGCATGTGGCCAGTCTACTGACTCCCCAAAATATTCTTCCAGTTGGGCATACACCATACGCAAAACCCCTTTCTCCATAAATGCCTCCCCGATTACACACAGGCTTATGAAGCATGTACTTAGGTCAAAATGATTCCAACCAAACTCACTCAAAGTTTACTGTATAGAATTTCATGGTCAAACTGTTTTCTACACCCAAACAAACTGACTTATTAATATTCTATCACAGCTTCTACTTCAGACCAGTTTTCACAAAGCAGTATTAAATGAACTCACCCATAGCTGCCACCACCTCTGCCCCCTCCAGAGCCAGAATTGCCGTAACCACCTCCAGAATGACCTGAAAATATTTATACTCTCAGTAGTTGTGACAGTTCAGGAAGAAAGTACTTCTCTAAAATGTTTCATCACTGATCAAATGATTCATTAGTCACCATCGCCATACAAACAATACCACAACATAAATAGCACACTTTCAACTTTCCACAATGTTCATACATTCATATGGTGCTTCAATGAAATCAGGTACTGTCTGTAACATATTACAACACACCTACACAAATAATTCTGCATTTTATTGTCACCTGCAGCTTGTATGGCTCTGTTATACTTTTCTACACCTCTCATAAAGAGCACAACTTTCAGGGAAAAAAAGCACTTAACATAAAATGTGTTGATTTTTTGCCTGCAACACCTCTCATTCTATGGGGAATTCAGCAAGATATGACAAATTTACATAGGTCTTCAGGTAAAGTACCCATTATTGTTGTGATATTTTAATTTTTTTTTTTAAATAATTACTGAGAAATCTACATATATCAAATTTCAAGAAAACCCATCTTGTGGGAGCCGATATGTTCCATGTGGAAAAATGGACGGACAGACACACTGAAGCTAGTTGTCACTTATCACAATTTTGTGAACGTGCATAAAAAAGAGAAACAGCAAGGGTGGCAAACAAAGGCAGAACAAGGAAAGGTGGTGTCTGAGCAAAGATCACCCACATAACTGCGACATTCATTCTGTCCTCTCTTTATACATACCTCCATATCCTTGGTTGCCATAACCACCCTGCTGTCCTCCATAGCCACCCGATGGCTGCCCATACCCTCCGCCAGAACCCTGTTGATTATAACCTGAATACTGACCACCACCTCCACCACCACCACCGCCACTGCCACCACCACCTCCACTGCTCTGATCACCATAAGGTGGTGGATGTGTCTGGTAACTTGACTGGTACCCTCCCTGATGATGTTGCTGTTGTTGCTGCTGTTGTCCTGATCCATACCCAGATGAATGATCATACGATGAGTAACTACCTCCTAATAGAAAAAACAAATAAGAAATGCATTTAAAAATATTATACCTACAAAGCTCATGCCATATCACCCACAATCCTGGACTTCCATCTCTATAACAAACACCAACTTCCTCTCAACAAGAACCCCCCCCCCCACAGATACAGTAAATATGCATGTCCTAAAATCTTGACTATTGAATCACTGGAGTTGTATCAACTTGGCATTAGAACACCACATAAGGTTACAGAAACACACCTTAACACTAGCCATTTAAGAAACTCCACTTGTCCATTATGTCTTGCAGCACACTCCACACACGTACTTGTAACTGGTCGCCATTAATTCACACACAATAAGTGTGCCAGCACACATCTGATTCTCCACTCTCAATATGGTGAGGTCAGAGTATACGAGGTCTGATAAAGTAGCTGAATGCCATTTGTTTCTCCAATACCCTACATGACACTGCAATGGGACTTCTCTAAGCAGTACGGACTTACTCCTGAGTGCCCTCAGTCAGTCAGACCTCACTGCAGCCATTCAGAATAGAACATAGTAGTGCTTGGTTTCGAGCCCTTCTGGGTCAGCTGCACCTAGGCCTTAATGACAGGCCCTCTGCACTCCATATTCTGTACTAAGTTAAAGGAGCCCTGTCCCTTTAGCACAATTCCAGACGGCCCCCATACCTAGTTTCCTAACGTCCTCCGGGTCCAAAAGGCATGAACCCAGATGTGTATATCTGAGTGAGGCCAAGGTCTCACATTCACACAAAACGTGGACTGAGGTTGACTGCAGCCATTCAGTCTGACATAACAATTGCAAATAACACTGATCAACAGTCAAAAACTAGGATTGATGAAATAAGTCTTTTATGGCTATTTTGTAAGTGCTGAACATGAATATGATGTTAAGAATTGTTGTTTCATTCTTGTTTCGAAGATATAGGAGGCTACGTTCATGTACAGTGCATTCTGATTTCAAATTAGGGTTTGAGTCATAAATGACAATCACAGGTGACTAATGCTGTGACTAGCGTAATGTCACATGATAAGGTCACTGCATCAGCCGCAAGACAGTGCCTCATTTTTGGTCTGTACAAGCGCAGGTATAGGACAGGATGTCTCGCTCTTGTGTGAACAGTGCAGATCTATTCTGTTATGTGTGTGGGGAAGTGACGTTAGCATCATAGAGTTGTTCTATAACACCTCTGATTAAGGAAGCCTACCATCTGTACTTTGGGTGTAAACTGGGTGACCAAGACAAGAAGTGGGCGACACACAATGTTTGCAAATCATCTTGGAGGCTGGATAAATCATAAGGGAATGGCACTGCTGTTTGCTGTTCCAATGGTGTGGAGGGAATCCTCAAACCACAGCAGTGACTGCTACTTTTGCTTGACACCTCCTGTGGCAAGTGGTATGAACAGAAAGAAGAAGCAGAGAATTGACTATCCAAATATACCCTCTGCCATCAGACCTGTGCCTC
>Ga0123355_10010528_pt1 | contig 14189 bp, 13 predicted proteins | sample TergutEmb28metaG_3_FD_89872 | JGI IMG/M metagenome (GOLD analysis project Ga0123355, IMG submission 89872) | Embiratermes neotenicus P1 segment gut microbial communities from Petit-Saut dam, French Guiana - Emb289 P1 | ecosystem: Host-associated > Arthropoda: Insects > Digestive system > Gut ... | reverse complement strand
TATATTTCTTCGGCTGTTGATAAACGTCCTGGAAGAAGGCTTTATTTTCGGCATCATGGCAATGGGGGTATTCATCTCCTATCGGATTCTGTCCTTTCCGGACTTATCCGTAGACGGGACATTCCCCCTGGGGGCCTGTGTCACCGCCCTGCTCATCACCGGGGGGATCAACCCCTGGCTGGCCTGTGTCCTGGCCTTTCTGGCCGGGGCCGCCGCCGGCTCTATCACGGGACTGCTCCACGTCCGGCTCAAGATCACCGATCTGCTCAGCGGGATTCTTATGATGACGGCCCTCTGGACGGTGAACCTGCTCTTAACCGGCGGCACCGCCATCCGTCAATTCTTCGGGATGGATACCATCTTTAACTGGGGGCCAATCGCCCTTTTGCCCGACGGATTCCGCCGGGTTCGGATTTTAATCATGGCATTCCTCGTCATGGCCGCAGTAAAACTCACCCTGGACTGGTTCTTCCGGACGAGGACGGGATTGCTCCTCCGGGCCTCCGGCGACAACGGCCAATTTGTCACCTCCCTGGCCCGGGATCAGGGCAAGATGAAGATTTTAGGCCTGGCCCTGGGCAACGGCTGTGCGGCGCTGGCGGGCTCCGTCATGGCCCAGCAGACCCAGATGGCAGATATTAACTTCGGCCGGGGCATGGTGGTATTGTCCCTGGCCTCTGTGATTATCGGCACCAGCGTATTTCGCCGCATGTCTTTCCTGCGGGTCACCACCATGGCGGTATTGGGGGCCATATTCTACCGGGTCTGCCTGTCCACGGCCATGCTGATCGGCCTGCCGACAAATTACGTCCAACTGCTCATGGCAGCGATTTTGACCCTGGCCCTGGTCTGGGGCAGAGTATCCGAAGGAGGGGGGGCATTGCGGCGTGGAACCTAGAGGCGAAGTCGTCCGGCTGGCGGGGATCCATAAGCGGTTCAACCCCGCCACCATTAACGAGACCGAAGTATTTGCGGATTTTAACCTGACTGTCTGCAAGGGAGAGTTCGTCTCCATCGTGGGCAGCAACGGTTCCGGCAAGACAACTATGCTCAACCTCATCTGCGGAAGCCTTATGCCCGACAGGGGGAAGATTCTCCTCCGGGGCCGTGATATTACCGGCGCACCGGAATACAGGCGGGCCCGGCACATAGGCCGGGTATTCCAAGATCCGGCCCGGGGCACCTGCCCCTCCCTGACCATCCTGGAGAACATGAGCCTGGCCGACAATAAGGGGGGTATCTTCGGCCTCCGGGAGGGCATCAACCGGCGGCGGCTGGAGTACTATAAGAGCCAGTTGGAGCTTCTGCACCTGGGCTTGGAGGACAAGACGGATGTCCTGGTGGGCGCACTCTCCGGCGGCCAGCGGCAGGCCCTGTCCCTGCTCCTATCCACCATGACGCCCATTGACCTCTTGGTACTGGATGAGCACACGGCCTCCTTAGACCCCAACAGTTCACAGACGATTATGGAACTGACCGACCGCCTGGTGAGAGAGCGGAACCTCACCACCGTCATGGTGACCCACAACCTCCGCTTCGCCGTGGACTACGGCAACCGGATTATTATGATGCACGGCGGCAAATGCGTCATCGACGCAGAGGGTACTGAGAAATCGGCCTATCAGGTGAAAGATCTGCTGGGGACATTTAATGAGATCAGTATTGAATGCGGAAATTAGCCATAGGAGCGGCCGTTTGGCCGCCCCTGTTTGAGTGTTTTCAAAAGCCTCCTTTGAGGCAGAGCGAAGCTCTGAGGTCGGTTTATCCCTGCGTCGCAGGTTAAGAGCCTCCGCCTGACAACCCCCTCGAAACGAGGGAGCCGGAGGTCAAGGCCAGCCGGGCGGAGGAGAAGGCGAATTGGAGGTTATAGCCCCCCGTGTCGCCATCCACGTCCAAAACCTCCCCGGCGAAATAGAGACCGGGATAGCGGCGGGATTCCATGGTACGCAGATCCACTTCATCCAGAGATACGCCCCCGGCAGTGGCCATTGCGGCGGAAAATCCCCCCGTGCCGCTGATCTCGTAGGTATCCGCCGTGAGAATCCGGGCGATCTCGCCCAACTCTTTGCCGCTTAGCCGGGACGCCTTGGTATCCGGTGCAATTCCCGCCCGAAGGCAAATGCAGTCCAGAAACCGCCCGGGCAGATCGGTAGCCGCCTCCAAGACAGTGCCGATCTGCTTGGCATTTCCGGCGGTCAGCTCTAATAACATGCGGCGCAGGGTACCGGGGTCACGCCCCGGCAGATAGTGGACGGTCATGGTATCCCCCTGGGCCACATAGCGGGCGTGGTTGAGGATTACCGGCCCGGAAAATCCCCGGTGGGTCAAGAGCAAGCTCCCCCGCCCCGTAATCCGGCGGTGATCCGCTTTCATCGTCAACGTAATCCCTGCCTCCGGGAAGGATATCCCGGACAAGTCTCCATAGGGGTAATCTTGCACATGGATGGGGGTCAGGGCCGGACGCCGTGGGACGAGGTCTATGCCAAACGCCTCCAGACAGGCAAAAAACAACCCGTCTGACCCGGTCTTGGGATAGGACGCCCCGCCCGTGGTCACCAGCACATGCTTTGCCGTGTGCGTATGGGCTGGAGTTCTTAAAATGAAGTGATCTTTTTCCGCTAAAATCTCCGTGACAGGTGCATTACTGCGCACGTCCACCCCGTTTTGGCGGCCACGGGCCAAAAGCCGCTCCGCCACGTCCCGGCTGTCCATCGATGCGGGAAATACCTTGCCGTCCTCCCGTGTGACAAGGGGCAGCCCCAGCTCGTCAAAATATACCATCAGCGCCCGGTTGCCAAAGGCATTGAGCACCGGGCGTAATCGTTTGCCATTCGCCCCGTAGCGGCCGGAAAAGGCCGTCATGGGTTCGGCGTTGGTCAGATTGCACTGGCCGCTCCCGGCCAGACGCAGCTTTTGCCCCGGTGTATGGGTCTTCTCCAGGAGCAAGACCCGCAATCCGGGCCGCACATTGGCGGCGGCAAAGAGCCCTGCGGCTCCCCCGCCGATGATGATGAGATCGTAGTGCATGGGGGGTCTCCTCTGGTTTTTCTGTGGTTTTTAGATGTGTCCAGATGATTGACAATACATCCACTTGACTGTATAATGAAGATACAAAAAGGAATTGCCGCTTGTAACGGGGCGGCTCGGTCCTTGTTAAAGGGTTTGAGGCGCCTTATCGCTAAGGCGTCTCGTATTATTTACGTCTGTGTAAAAGGCACAGTGAAATAACAGCTACAATCAATAGGCCGAACTGAAACAGTTCCGCATATGTAACCATAGCATCACCCCCCTTCATCAGGGAGTGACCGGGCCGCCTGACGGCAATTCCTGATGTCATTATACAGACAAAAATATCCTGTTGCAAGTCCAATTCGGGCTTGTCATAGGATATTTTTTATGCTATACTTCCCCTAGCTTTAAGTGTCGGCGCTCTGCCGATGAAAAGGGAAAGGGGTGCAATTCCCCTGCGGTCCCGCCGCTGTAAGCGGGTAGATTCGTCCCCAATACGCCACTGGAGAGTACCACCTCTGGGAAGGCGGGGGCGATGCCAAGCGTAACGCTTGATGCCCGTAAGCCAGAAGACCTGCTTAAAGCGCAAACCACAAGCTGCGTGGATACGGCCCAGGTGATGCGTTTTGCCCTTTTCCGTTTGGAGTAAGTGCAGGTTGTCGTCTCCTACCGTAGTTGCAGGCTGCGGTATTTTTGTTTTTCGGAGGAGAAAACATGAGACGACTACTGGCAATGATCCTGGTACTACTTTTTTTGCTCACCGCCTGCGGCGAGGGCGGAAACGGCGGCGCATCTAATCCGCCGCCCAATGCCGCCGAAAACGTCCAAGAGATTGGCCAAGGCGAGACGGTTTTTCGGCTTGAAGTTACCGACAACAATGACACTCTCACCGTGTGGGATGTCCGTACCAATGAGGAAACCGTCGGCGCCGCACTGGTCGCCGTCGGCCTGATCTCCGGCGATGAGACCGATTTTGGCCTCATGGTCATCGAAGTCAACGGTGTAGTTGCCGACTGGGATGCCAACCAGGCCTTTTGGGCATTTCACATCGACGGCGAGTTCGCCATGACAGGGGCGGACGCAACCTACATTGAATCCGGAGCGACCTATGCCTTTGTCTACACAGAGGGCTAAGCTCGCCACCCGGGATTTAACCGTATTCGCCGCACTCAGTACCATCATGTTCCTGTCGAGAATCCTGATGCAGGGAATCCCCAGCGTACATTTGTTAGGGCTTTTCATTGCTGCGATTACACTGACGTATCGGGTGCGGGCGTTAATCCCGCTGTACGGATATATCCTGCTGGACGGCGTTTTTGCGGGATTTTCCACGTGGTGGGCACCGTATCTCTATATATGGCTCCCCCTGTGGCTCGTATTTATGATCGTGGGCAGATTCAACCTACCCAGGCGGATACAGCTCCCCCTGTATATGGTTTTGTGCGGTCTCCACGGCCTGTCCTTCGGCCTGTTATACGCCCCCGCCCAAGCCCTGATGTTCGGCCTCAGTTTTCAGGCCATGGTCGCCTGGATCATAGCGGGATTGCCCTTTGACGTGATCCACGCCCTGGGAAACTTCGCCGCCGGTGCACTGATTATTCCGCTTGCATCTCTCATGCGAAATCTGGACAGCGGACAGTATCGGGCCTGAAAATAAGTTGACATTTACCTTAAGATTCCCTATGCTATTACTTGGAAAGCGCTTCGTCTGCCCGTTACGGTGAGAGCGCAAAGAAGAGAAGTGAATGAAATATCGCACCAAGTGGGGATACTTGCGGGTATGAGACAATTTTTTAAACATCACAAAGCGCTGCACCTCTGGCTCATCATCGCCGGGGGTATCGTGGCGCTGTTTCATCTGCTCAAATACGTCCGGCCCGTGATGAATTTCTGGGTGGACAATATTGGCGTCCCCCTCACCCAGGGGTTTGGCATGATTTCCTCTCTCGTCCCCTTTTCTGTGGCGGAGTTTTTTGTCCTGTTCGTGGTCTTAGGGGCAATCGCTCTCCTCATCCGGGAGATATGGCGGATTGTGCGCAAAAAATCTATGGCTCACGGCATCTATCGGATTGTGGCAGGATTTTTGGCCATTGTGCTCAGCATCTACGGCAGTCTCAATCTGCTCTACGGGGCCAATTTCTACGCCGACGATTTCCAGACCCGCTCCGGCATCCACGCCAAAGGCGCCACAGTGGATGACCTCTACCGGGTCACGGCCCTCTTCGCCCAGGGGCTCAACGAGACGGCCCACCTGGTGGAACGGGACGAGAATTACGTCTTCGCCGTGTCCATTGATCAGATTTTTTCCGAGAGTATAGAAATATTCCGGAATCTGGAGGCCCAGTTCCCCTTCCTCGCCCACAGAGACGTACCGCCCAAGCCCCTGCTCATCTCCAGATTTATGAGCTATACGGACTACGTGGGCTTCTTCTTCCCTTTCACCGGCGAGGCCAATATCAATACCCTGACCCCCCGGAGCCAGGTCCCCGTCACTGTGGCCCATGAAATGATCCACCAGCGGGGCTTCGCCTCGGAGGATGAGGCCAACTTTTTGGCCATCCTGGCCAGCGTCAAAAGCGAAAATCCCACGTTCTCTTACTCCGCCTATCTCATGGGCTATAGTCACTTGGCAAACGCCCTCCGCCGGGCAGCGCCGGAGCGGTTTCAGGAGATCCACGCCACCCTGTCTGATCTCGTCCTGGCGGATCTGGCAGATATCCGTGCCTATCACGACCGGAAACATCCCGTGGCGGTACAGGTGACCAACACAATCAACGACAATTTCCTCCGCAGCTACGGCGAAGAGAGCGGCATCAAGAGCTATGGCGAGGTGGTAGACCTGCTGATTGTATATTTTTAGAGCATTTATCTTGAATATACTCAAATAATTTTATTCCGTAAAAATCACCATTATTTGAGCGTACTAATCATTTTTATCGCTATTAATATGGCGATATTTTTTCGCCTTCCCCTCGGCAATGAGCCACATAAGGACCGGAATCCCCACCTGCAACACAGGGGCATAGCGCAAATACACGCCGGGGAAGGCGAACAGGGCCGTGAGATTTGGAAACAAACTCATCGCCAGAATAAGGGCGAGGGCCGCCACGAGAGGTGCAAGAAAGTTCCGATCCAATCGGCCCCCAATCCGAGACACCCCTTTGACAGTGGCCATGAGACAGAGTGCGATTTTCGCAGCACCCGTAAGCAAGGCCATCAGGAGCACAAATACCTCTATCCGGACACCCAACCCGCCCATACCCAACACCCCGGCGGCCCTGTAGGCGGGAAAGAGAAACGTATCCATGCTCCCCTGCCCCAAAACGGCCAAATCCCGCAAAAAGGTCAGGGCAAAAAAAGCGATGGCCAGAGCGGCGGAGAACATAAATAGTCCATAGGGGTTGGCCTTTCTATCCAGCCGCCCCGCCAGTGTCAGGAGAATGATTGCGTTCCCCAAACCCAAGACGGCGGATCGATATCCGCCCCATAACAGCCCTTGTCCGCTGTGGACGCCCAGGGGCAGCAGATGGTTGAACCCCATAGCGGGAATCCCAAAAATCGCCATGGTCACGGCGGAGATCACCGCCAGAGCTGCCACAAGAATGCTCCACTTCCCCAGCGTTATAGCACCGCTCTTGGCCAGATAGACGCACACTGCAAATAGGGCCACTATCAAGACAATCAACGGCGTGTTGGGCAGGGTCGTCAGGCGCAGAAACTCTCCGTGATACCGGCCCGCCAGGGCGGCCATAGCGATGAAATAGGCACAGTATAGGACGGTAATAACCGTGCCTAACACCCGGCCAAAGGCGTATTCCAGCATGTCGAACAAATCCATACCGGGCAAGAGACGAATCAACCGGGCCAGGATCAGCAAGAGCGGTGTTGCCATCACAAGGCCGATGCCCAATCCAATCCAGCGGTCAGATGCCAGACCAATGGCGTGTCCGAACACGTTGTAGCTGCTCATATAGAATACCAGCAGGATCGCCACACCGCCCCGCAGACTGAGACGATCCAGCGAGAGCTTATTCTCCATGCCGCACCCCCTGGTATCCGCCCGCCGTGCCGGTATTTTGAATCTGTACACGCACTTGAACCGTCACTTCACTCTCTTTTAGCAGTCTATCCCAGTCTGGGTTGATTTCATTCCACAGGCGGGGGGCAACGTTCTGCACGGCCTCCGCCATGCCGATGATATCATAGCTTGCCTCTCTCTGGCGGTCGATTAACTCTAGCACCTGGCGGGAAAATGCCTCCCCTGCTGTCCTTTCGATCTTGCGGATGGCCGCCTGATCCACAGCGCCCCAGCCGGCGGGCATCTGGGCCACATGGGCGGTCATAGAGATATCCAGATGGAACGATAGGCCGTCACCAGCCCGAGTGAACGCAAGCCGTGGACGGCTGCGGCGATTGGCCAGGATCACCCGATCTGCGCCGCCGTCCGGGTGATCCATCTCCACGGGAAAGGCCCGATCCCCCAATCTCGTACCGGCCAGCAGATAGATATCCATATCCTCTTGATCCAGCATCCCTGTCATTTGATCCCCTGTGAACAGGGCCATACCGTCCAGTTGAAAGGGCCTGTCATCGGCCTCTGCCGGGGCGATGATGGGCAATGCCAAATTCGTAGTGTTTGCCGCTAAGATATGGCGGATCTCATAGGCGGCTTTGGCGTGGCTCGTCCCCCGCTGGCGCCGGGACAGTCCCTCGCTTAAAGCGGCGGAAAAAATCCGCTGGTGCTCCTCTGCCCCGCTCTCCTCGCCGGGGCGGAGCAGCTCCGCCGCCGTGTCCGTGGCGGCGACCACCACGTGGAGGCTGTTTCGGACACCCTCCTCCCGGATCAAAAAGTCCATCAGGGATTGTATTCCCGTCTGCTCCGCCATGGCTCTGCTGACCACTACCACCTCAATGCCCCCAAAGTATAGATTACCGTGGAGTTTTGCGTAGGCATCGTATACCGCCTCGGCAATGGTACCCCCTGTGGTGTGCAGGAGGAGAGACCCGGGCTGTTGGGCGTTTTCTGCGTTGAGATCCAAAATCTCAAAAGTCAGCGCCACGCCCTGACCATCCTGGCCCTGATCCACTGCGACCCCTGCCACAATGGTCAGCTCATTTAGCCCCCGGTAATCCCAGCACCCGGTGAGGGTGAGGATCAGGAGACATATCAATAAGAGCGACCGCATTCTTCCGCTCATTTACGCCCTCCTTTGCCGGACTTTTCCCGCAGGGTGTTGTAGCTGAGGGGACTGATCCGCCGGAGCATCTTCGGCCAAGGGGTGCGGATGAACGTATCCTTCACCTCTTGGGCGTCCAGCTTGCCTATGGGCAGTATCACCGGGACACCGAAGCTCTGTAGGTTCAGCACGTGGATCAAAAATACGGATAGGGTCAGCACCAGGCCCGGCAACCCAAACAGACTGGCGGCGATTAAGGCGCTGTACCGGGCCAATAGCCCCGCCAAGGTCAGCCGGGGGACGATAAGAATCGTAATCCCCGCAAAAGCCACCACCACCACCATAGGCCCTGCGATGAGGTGGGCCTCCACCGCCGCCTGGCCCACGACAATGCCGCCGACTACGGCCAAAGCCTGGCCCACGTATCCCGGGGTCCGCACCCCCGTCTCCCGTAGGATATCAAAGAGCACCAGGATAAGAAAACACTCCAACGCCGCCGGGAGGGGTACATTTTGCCGAGCCACAGTAAATACCTGCATGAGGCTGGCCGGCAGCATCTCATGGTGATACCCCACCACGGCCACAAAGGCGGCGGGGATGGAAATCGTAAAGAAAAAGCTGGCGATCCGAAGCAATCTGGAATAGCTGGCGTAGAGATTGCCCATGTAATAGTCTTCACTGCTGTGGAAATTCTCCACGAAGAGATATGGCACCGTCAACACCACGGGAGAGCCGTCGGTGAAGATGGCGATCCGCCCCTCTAATAGTCTCCCCGCCACCACATCGGGCCGCTCGGTGGAGCCCACGGTGTGAAACCCCAAAAGAGACCGTTCTGCAATATATTCGTTGATATACTCCCCATCTAACACTGCGTCTATGTCGATTTCCCCCAGACGGCGCTCCAGCTCTTGGAGGATGTTCTTGTTTACAATATTGTCCATATAGGCGATACAGACCGCCGTCTTGGACTGGCGGCCCAGGGGGGAGAATTTCAACTTCAACTGATGGGTTCGCAGACGGCGGCGCACCATGGAGAGGTTGCCCATGATCCCCTCAATAAACCCCTCTCTCGGCCCGGACAAGACGTGCTCCACCTCCGGCTCTGAGATCCCCCGGAGCATAAACCCCTTGCTGTTGATAATCAGCGCCTTGTCGCTCCCCTCCACCAGGAGGAGCGTGTCGCCGTAGGTGATGGCCTCTACAATCTCCTGGACATCCTGGGATTCCGACATCTCCCCCACCAGTTCCACGTGATCCCGCACGGCTTGATAGATGTCTATCCCCATTTGGAGGTGGTCGGCCAAGATCAGGGGCTTAATGATCTGCTCGCCGATGAGCATGGAGTCGCTGACGCCGTCACTGAAATAGATGCAGAAACGCAAGGTTTGATTCTTGGCGTTTTGAAACTCCCGGTGACGCATGACATCCACGTCCCGGAACAACTCGTCCAACAGCGCCCGGTTCTCCTGGATCGTCGGCCGCAGTTTGGCGAACTCCTCCGGCACATCGGCGCCGCAGGTGGTGTTTGATTGGGTGGTTTCTGGCATGTTGTATGCTCCTCTCGCTGGGGTCTGTTGAGTTCAGTATTTGCAGAGGAGTGGGGTTTATGCAAGGCGTTGATTTATCTGAGGTTGTTTGGTATGCTGACCGAGGAAAACACCCGCCGCCTGCGGGCGGCGGGTGTTTTCTCCCGTGGGCATCGGATTCAGCTATATAATTGTTATACAAAAAGGTCTTGTGACGTTTCATGTCACAAGACCTTTTCCTATTTTCTACTCTCGCAATCCCGCTTCCTTTTAATCCAACGCATAAATGCTAACTCTGCCGCTGGTGGTGGAGAGCCGGAACTGGGCGTCATCACGGCCGCCGGTTGTGACGGGGATTTCACTCTCAAACCTGCCGGACACGGAAGAGTGCTGTACGCTAATCGACCCCTCTTCCGGGACGGTTACGGCGATTGCGCCGGACGTGGTATTGGCGCTGAGACTTGCGGGCAGCGTGGTGCTGGTAATCTCTATCCGCCCGGAGACGCTCCTTGTAGAGACGTCTTCAAATGCGCCGGAGAGCACCTGATCGCCCGATGTCGAGTTGGTATCCAGGCTCTGTGCGTGTACGTCTGTCAGCGCAATCCTGCCGGATACGGTTCTCGTGTGCAGATCATCTGCGACGGAGTTTGAGATATCAATCCCGCCGGACGTGGTGCTTGCCGTGAGGGTTTGCACTGCAATGCCGCCCAGGGCAATCCTGCCGGAGACAGCGCCCACATTGAGAGACCCGGCGCTTAAATCGGTGATGTTCACATGGCCCGACACAGAGCGGACGGTGGCATAGTTAAAGTTCCCCATCAGCCCATAGGGAATCTGCACCTCCAGATTCTTGGGCGGCATATTCTGCATCAGGTTGGAGCTGGTTGTAAAATTGATCTGAAGCTGTCCGCCGGACACACTCAGCCGGAGCTGTTCCCCGCCCCCCAGTTCCCGCTGGCTAAACTCTGTGATCTGTATGTCGTTGCCGTCAAAGGGCGTAATGGTCACACTGCCCGCCACCCAGTCGATGTATAGGGAGTTCACATCCTCTGTGGATACGCTGTAGGTCCCCTGTTCTTCAAAGGGCCCCGTGAAAGAGCCGATCCCGCCGCTGACCCAAGGCACACCCGCTCCGATTCCGAATATGGGGCCCACCAGGAACCAGGCGGCGAGCCCGATGAGCACAACGGCGCTAATGATCCAACAAATGATTGTAATGGTTCTCACTCTGCTCATTTACTCCACCTCACTTCTTCTTTATAGAAAAGAAAATATTGATTATCGCTTCTATTGCGGCGCCCAGAATAAAAATGATCCAGGTGACATGCCACGCAAATGTCCAAAAACTGACGATAAAATATACGGCAAGAATGACCGACCACAGGGCAGTGGAAATCGCACGACGCATCGCACGGCGGTCATGTGTCTCCGCCTGCCACTCCCGGAATTCTTCGACCATAGTATCCGACTCCTTATGATATCTCGGCTTTGTCATAGCGTCATAGATTAAAAGTCCCGTGGATACCGCCACCAAAAGGAGTGTGTTTACGAATCCGATTGCCATGCGTCCGCCGAATGCATAAAACAGGATCAACGGCAACACGCTGATAATATATCCCGCTACGGCGATTGCCGTGAGCATGGCCGATTTTTGGCGTGCGGCCTGATCCGGCTCGGACACATCGCTTTTTTCTATCTCTCTTAATAGTGTACTCACATCACCAATTCCCACAACAGCGACGTTAAAGGCCGCTTCCGGCGTTTTCCCCTCTGCAATCAGGTCTTCGTATTTTTCCTCTAAATTTTGAATCATTTCCTCTTTGAGTTCTACTGTCTTTCTCGTAGGCGCGGTCTCCTCGAATAGACCGTCCACATATTTGCGCAATTTTTGCTCCATTTTTATTTCTCCTCCGTTTCAATTAACTTTTCAATCATCTCTTTTGCCGTTTTCCATTCGCCGATCAGACTTTTGTACGTATCACGGCCCAACTGGGTGATTTTGTAGTAGCGCCGCCGGGCGCCGGTCTGTTCATCGCCCCAATAGGGCGAGATGCATCCCGCCTGTTCCAGCCGCCGAAAGGCGGTATAGAGCGTGGCCTCTTTCAGCTCATACTTGCCCTGGGTTTTCTGCTGTATGGATTTATTGATCTCATACCCATAATTATCACCGCCCATGAGCTTGGCGAGAATAATCGTATCTGTATGGCCCCGTATCAGATCAGATGCGATAGACATGTTACACCTCCTATCAAGATAAGTCGGCTCGCTTTATATATATTACATCAATATACATCGCCTGTCAAGGTATATTTGAAAAATAATTTGAATGCCAAAAACAGTGACAAATGTCACTGTTGCGTCTTCCGGTGTTCGGCTATACTAAGGGCATAAAACGAAACGCAGGAGGAAAACGAAATGATAGCAACCATGAAAAACGTGGTCAAACGCTACGGCGACACCACCGCACTGGATCATTTAAACCTAGACGTGGCAGAGGGCGAGATCCTCGGACTCCTCGGCCCCAATGGGGCGGGAAAGACCACGGCCATCCGCACACTCTGCGGTCTCATCGACGCCGACGCAGGGGATATCCAGGTCTTAGGCCAGAAGCAGACTATCCACAATCTAACAGTCCGGCGGCATATCGGCCTTGTGACCCAGGAGATCACCGTGTTTAACGAACTCTCCGCCGTTGAGAACCTACGCTACTTCGGCGGCCTGTACGGTCTGAAAGGCGCCGAGCTCAACGCCAACGTCAACGAGATGCTGGAGTTCGTCGGACTGACTGACAGAGCCAAAAAACGGCCCAAGACTTTCTCCGGCGGGATGCAGCGCAGATTGAATATTGCCTGCGCCTTAGTCCACAAGCCAAAACTGGTCATCATGGACGAGCCCACGGTGGGTATTGATCCCCAGTCCCGGAACCACATCTTGGAATCCGTCAAAAAGATCGCTGAAAAAGGCACTACGGTGATCTATACCTCCCACTACATGGAAGAAGTACAGGCCATCTGTGACCGCATCTCCATTATGGACGCAGGGCGGGTCATCGCCGAAGGTACTATCGCCGAGCTCATGGGCCGGATCCAGTATGAGGATCGCATCCATCTCCAGGCCGCTGTGCCGTCAGATGCGCTGACGGAAGAACTCCGGGCCATCTCCGGCGTGAAGAGCGTCACGGCAAACGGCAGCCACTATCTGATTACATCCGGGGCGGGGAGCGGCAACGTGAACCGGATCATGGAAGTCGCCCAGCGCAACGGCGGCGTGACCTCTTTCTCCGAGGATAAACCCAACTTGGAAGACGTGTTTTTGACCCTCACCGGCAAGCGTCTCCGTGACGAAGGGGAGGCATAACTATGAATAGATTTCCATTGATTTTCGGACATTATTTCAAGCGGTCTCTCCGTGATCCGTTAAATGTCATTGTCTTTCTTCTCTTGCCCGTGGGACTGGTGACCCTCAACATGCTCGGCCTGATCGGCATGTTCGATCAGATGGTAGACGAGGCGGGAACCGCCATTGATAATATCGCCGCAAATGCGACAGTGCTTGCTACAGTGTTTATGGTGGCGTTCCAGTTTTTCTCCGGCGAGCTGTTGATTTATAACGGCTATGAACTCAAAGAAGGCGATGTGCGGTGGCGCCTGCGTGCAGCTCCCGTTCCCCAGCGCACGTTTTTGGCCGGTGTATCTCTGTCCAGTTGGATATTCAACCTTGCACAGGGTATCTTGATCTTCAGTGTCGTCGTCCTGCTGTTTGACGCACACCTGGGCAATCCGTTGATTTTTATAGCCGTACTTTTGATCGTCTCTATTATGAGCCAGTTGCTCGCCGCACTGATTATCCAATTAGCGCCGAGGCGGAAGACTGCCAGCATTGTCATCAACGTATTCTGCTTTGCACAGATGTTTTTAAGCGGCTTTCTGTTCATCCCCCTGGGGAACAGCGCCCTGGCCGAATTCGTCACCTCTTACGGCACCCCTCTTGCCCTGGCCCATCGGGCGATTTTATACGCCGGGCCGGTTTTAGATGACATGAGCCAAGCGGTATTTAACCTGAGTATCTTGGGCGGAATTACCCTGATACTCATAGCCGCAAACCTTATACTTGGAAGGAGGCGGAGCGCTTGACTATTTTTCGTTACGCCCTGCTCCGGGGAATTCGCAACCCGTTCTCGTTGGCCTGCACCTATATCTTGCCGATTGTATTGCTCTTAATCCGCCCATTGTGGGCGGATGGGAGCGCAGGGGGTTTCTCTCTCCTGGCGCTGATCACCATGGGCGGCTCTTACACCATGAGCTTGAGCATTATGGCGGACAAGGCGGACGGCGCTATCCTGCGCATATTGGCGGCCCCCATCACCATGCGGCGGTACCTCATGGAAAATCTCTTGTCCTGTGCGGTTCCCCTGCTGGTACAGATGGCAGTCGTGTCCGCCTTAGGGCGTGTGCTATACGATTGGAGCCTCACCCTT
>Ga0123355_10010527_pt1 | contig 14189 bp, 13 predicted proteins | sample TergutEmb28metaG_3_FD_89872 | JGI IMG/M metagenome (GOLD analysis project Ga0123355, IMG submission 89872) | Embiratermes neotenicus P1 segment gut microbial communities from Petit-Saut dam, French Guiana - Emb289 P1 | ecosystem: Host-associated > Arthropoda: Insects > Digestive system > Gut ... | reverse complement strand
GTGGTTATCCGCACCATCACCGGGGTGTCAAACTCCTCACTAAGCTCAAAGGCCACTTTCATCATATCAATACATTCCTGGCTGTTTGACGGCTCCAGCATAGGAATCTTCGCCGACTGGGCATAATACCTATTGTCCTGCTCGTTTTGTGACGAATGCATACCCGGCTCGTCCGCGTTAATTAGCACCAGCCCACCATTAACCCCGGTGTATGCAAAGGTAAACAGCGGGTCTGCCGCCACATTAAGCCCCACGTGCTTCATAGAAGCCATGGCCCGCATACCCGCAATAGACGCGCCTGCCGCCGCCTCCAGTGACACCTTCTCATTAGGTGCCCACTCGGCAAAAACCTCTTTATACTGGGTCATGTTCTGCAAAATCTCCGTGCTGGGCGTGCCCGGATATGCCGAAGCAAAATGCACCCCGGCCTCATATGCGCCACGGGCAATGGCCTCGTCACCTGTCATTAACATTCTCATAAAATCTCTCCTCCTAAATCTACTTAGAAATTTTTACTGTATTATCGTCTGCTTTCACCAATTTAATAAATTTCTCTTAGTGCTTGAGATGGAGTCCTCTTAGGAGGATCTACACCCCCTGTTTGAGGAAATGTGCGTACTGGTGCTGGTGCGGGCATCACTTCGATCTCTAACGACTCAAGACGCTCTATTGCCAATTCAAAACCTTGTGAAGCAGCCATATTGTACCACGCTACTGCTAATTCAAAATTTTGCGGAATACCGTGACCCTGCTCATACATCCACCCAAGATTGAATCGAGCCGCAGCATGTTGCTGTTCCGCGGCCTCACGATACCAAATGGCTGCTCGATAATCATCTTGTGGAACACCACGGCCTTGCCAATACATCCAGCCAAGATTAAATTGAGCTATAGCAAACCCCTGCACGGCAGCCCTAAAGAACCACAGAGCTGCTCGGTAATCATCTTGTAAAACGCCACGGCCTACCATATATGCCAAGCCAAGATTGAATTGAGCTGTGTAATTTCCTTGCTTTGCGGCTCTATAGAACCATAAGATCGCTCGATGGTTGTCTTGCAGAACGCCGCGGCCCTGCTCATACATCCAGCCAAGAGCAGATTGCCCTTCGGCATACCCATGTTTCGCAGCCTCACGAAACCAAAATGCTGCTTGAAAATCGTTTTGAGGAGCAATGCTGGGCTCAAAACCGTCTCTGTACAGAAGACCAAGCTCAAATTGTGCTCGTACATCGCCCGCTTCTGCCTGTTCGACTATCTCTTCCATAAAGCTAATTTTGGATAAAGTACTAATTTGATTCTCGGTTTCTCTGATAAAATAGCTACTAGGCTCAGCAACAGATTGAGGGCTAATGCCTACATTTGCACGAATTGCAGTGATAGCAACTATTACAGCCAAGATGCCGGATGCAGTCCGCGCAATCGTTGCCAGCCACCAGTACTTTGGCTCGACTTTCTTCAAATCTTTTGAAAATATCGCTTCAATTGCTTTTCGTAGCCAATTTTTTGGCTCAACATCCGGTAAGGGTGACAATGGCTCCGCGCAAGGTATACACGTTTCTTTGTCGTGACTATATTCGTTGCGACACAAGCGACATATCTTTTTATCTGAGCTTTCCACGCCGCATCCCTCCTTGCGCATTTCACTTGGCCTTAAACAAATTTAACGGCTGTGCCTGTGGCCAGCACACAGTTGGTACCGCCGCCGCCAAAGGAATACCGCACATTAATAATGGCATCGGCACCCATTTCTTTTGCGGCTTCTTCCATTTCTGCATTAGCACGCTGGGCGGCCTTTTGTAGATTTATGCCAAAGGCCAGCAGGCCCCAGCCGTTTACAAGCTCAAGGGTTTGCAGGTTTTTGCCGGTTATAAAGTCCGTGTTAACTAAAATCATAGTGTTATCTCTCCTTTTCATATATGATATTATGGGTGGGCGGATATAGAATCCGCCCCTACAGAGGTGCGAATGGCGTCAAACCGCCATGGCCAACAGTATGGACAGCATTTTTTCTTCGGCACTGGCACCCCGGGACACCAGGATTATGGGTGCAGCGGCACCAAGGACGCAACCAGCCATTTTGGCGCCGCCAAGGTATATTAGGGCCTTGGACAGTATGTTGCCTGTGGCGATGTCTGGAGCCAGAAAGATATCCGAATCCCCTGCCACTTGCGATGTAAAGCCCTTGATTTTAGCAGATTCTGCGCTGATGGCCAGGTCAAAAGACAGTGGCCCTTCTATGATGCCGCCGCCGATTTCTCCTGCTCTGTTCATCTCGGCTAGGCGGCCGGCGTCTACGGTTTCCGGCATTTTGTCATTTACGGTCTCTACAGCGGCCAAAACGGCCACTTTTGGCATATTATAACCCAATCCCGCGGCAAAAGTGACGCAATTGTCCAAAATGGCCTGTTTTTGCTCTAAATTGGGGCCGGTTACCATACCGCCGTCGGTTATAAACATCAGTTTGTGGTAGGACGGGCTTTCCAGCACTGCCACATGGGACATCAGCCCCCCCGTGCGTATGCCGCGGTCTTTGTCTACCACGGCTTTAAGTAGCGTGCCCGTGGGTAGCTGGCCTTTCATTAATACATCAGCTTTGCCATCCCGTACCAGGCCCACGGCCAGTTCCGCCGCCTGCTGGTGAGAGTTTGTGTGGATAATATTGTCACTTTTGATATCAAGGCCAACTTTTTCTGCCATGGCAATGATGCTGTCGTTATCGCCTATAAACAGGCATTCTACACCCAGGGCCTGTTGGGCGTCCCTTATGGCTTCAAGCGAGGCTTCATCAGCCGCACTGGCCAGGGCAATTACCTTTTTTTGCCCAGCCGCAAGCACCTTGGCTTTTAATTCCCCAAAGCTTTTAAGCATATAATCCCTCTTTCTGCGTTGTCATCGTTTCATTATAAATATAGTCAATTTCTGCGTAAAAGTCAAGGGGCGCGAAAATTTCTTGTAGACTTTGACCGAAAAGTGCATTATAATATTGATATTATTGCAACAGATTTGCCAAGATTATTAAGGAGGCCCACACCATGAATACAAAATTTGCGGACAGAATAGCCAAACTGGAGCCCGCCGCCGTATATGAAATATTAAAACACACCGCCAGCGGCAAGGTTATTGCCTTTGCGGCGGGCAACCCATCACCGGATGCTTTTCCCCATGAAGAAGTGGCGGAACTGGCCCATAAAATATTGAAAGAACATCCCATAACAGCCCTGCAATACGGCATTACTATGGGTTATGAACCCCTGCGCCAGGTGCTTACGCCATATTTGGCAAAACATTATGGTGTGGGCGATGATAATGACGACCTGCTTATCACATCCGGTGCAACCCAGGGTATAGAGCTTGTTGCCAAGGTTTTTTGCAACGAAGGTGACACTATAATTACCGAAAACCCAACTTTCATTGGATCTCTCAATTCTTTTGGTTCCTACAATGCTAATGTTGTGGGTGTAGAGATGGAATTTGATGGCATGAATATGGAAAAGCTGGAAGAAGCCCTAAAACAAGAGAAAAACGTGCGCCTTATTTATGTCATCCCTAATTTCCAAAACCCCAGCGGCTGGACAATGTCCCTTGCCAAACGCAAGCGGCTGTATGAGCTGGCTGTGCAATATGACGTACTTATATTAGAAGACAACCCATATGGCGATTTGCGCTATTTTGGCGAAGACATCCCGTCTATCAAGTCATTTGATGCAAAAGGTATTGTTTTGTATGCTGGCAGTTTTTCCAAAATAATCTCTCCCGGCCTGCGCGTGGGCTATATGCTGACCCCCAAGCCGTATTTTAACAAGCTGGCGGCGGCTAAGCAGGCGTCCGACGTACATACGCCGCTGCTAAGCCAGATGATTGTTTATGAATTTATGCAACGCCATGGCCTGAAAAATCACATAGAAAAAATTTGTGATATATACAGAAGAAAGTTGCAAATAGCCTTGGATGGTATTGACAAGCATCTGAGCGGTGTCACGTATGTAAAGCCCGAAGGGGGCCTGTATATCTTTTGCCGTCTGCCTGAGCATATAGACATGATGGTCTATTGTAAGAAGGCCCTGGAAGCCGGTGTGGCCGTGGTTTGGGGCAGTGCCTTTGCTGTTGACCCAAGTGAACCAAGCCAGTATTTCCGCATAAATTTCTCCAGCCCCACAGACGAACAGCTGGTTAAGGGCATAGAGATTTTGGGTACGGTTTTTGATGAGATGATGTAGGGCGGTGAAATGCATTGACAATAACAGACAGGGATATAACCAAGCAGGAACTTCAAGATATTTATGATGATTTCAAGAAAATTGAACGGCAAGACGGCATACCTGATGTCCCTCAAGTGCGCTATCAATTTATTGCGGAAGATAACGGCGTTGCTATAGGTTTTGCATCCGGCCTTACAAATCACAAATGGTTTAACCTTACAGATATGTGGGTACATGAGAATTTTAGACGGCAGGGTCTTGGGGCAAAGCTCCTGGCGAAGCTTGAAGATAAGATAAAGTCAATCGGCATAGAACATATTTATACATGGACCACGGGTTTTGCCAATCCTAAGTTTTATGAAAGTCAGAGCTATAAGGCTTTTACGGTTTTTGAGGATTTCTGCGAGGTAAAAGGCTATCATAAAATCGGCTACAGGAAAGATCTGATATAGGAATCAAGGGCAACCATCTTCGGTGGCCCTTGATATTTTTACCTTTTATTTAGCATATCTTTGTGGTATACTAATCGTCCAAACATCGCCGCTGGCAAGGAGGCCGAAAACATGAACATCGGCATTTTTACTGACACATTTTTTCCGCAAATAAATGGCGTGGCCACATCTATCCATCTTTTGGAAAGAGAGCTTACGGCTCTGGGCCACAATGTATATATTTTTACCACAACAGACCCCAAGGCCACGCCGCAGGCTAATATTTTCCGTATGCCATCCATGCCTTTTGTTTTTTTGCCCACACACCGTGTGGGGTTGGTGTATCCGCCAAAGGTGTTGTTGAAGATCCGCAAGCTTAAATTGGATATTGTGCATACACATACCGAATTTCCGCTGGGGATTTTTGGTAAAGTTGTCTCGGAATTTTTAAAGGTGCCGCTGGTGCATACGTATCATACCATGTATGAAGATTATGTACATTACGTGGCCCGCGGGCATCTTATTACACCAAAAATGGCCCAGCAGTTTTCTCGTTTCTTTTGCAACCGCGCCCGTGCTGTTATAGCCCCGGCGGATAAAGCCCGCGATAGCCTGCTTTCATACGGGGTAGAGCGGCCCATAAGGGTTATACCCACAGGTATAGATTTTGCACCTTTTGCCCCCGGACAATATTGCGCAAATGAAATTGGCAATTTGCGCCAAGATTTGGGTATATTGCCGGATGAGCAGGTGCTATTATCACTAGGCCGTGTGGCCAAAGAGAAAAGCATGGATGTTGCTATTAGACAAATGCCGAAAATACTGGAAAAACTGCCAAATGTTAAGATGGTCATTGTTGGTGACGGCCCGGCCCGTAGCGAGCTTGAACAGCTGGCAAAAAGCCTGGGAATAGCCGACCGCGTGGTCTTTGCCGGTGCCAGGCCGTGGGCAGAAATAGGCAAATACTATCAACTGGGTGATGTTTTTATATCTGCATCTACCAGCGAAACCCAAGGTCTGACATATGTGGAAGCCATGGCCGCGCATCTGCCTATTATCGCAAAATTTGACAAGAGCATAGAGGCTCTGGTGCGCCATGGCGAAACGGGCTATACCTTTAAGCAAGATGATGAATTGGCCGGGCTGGCGGCCAATCTGCTGACCAATCCGACAGAAAAAGAACGCATCGTCACACAGGCCATGACATCCATCACCCATCTTTCCAGCAAGCAATTTGGCCAAAATGTGGAGGAACTTTACAACGAAGTTATCAGCGCGTATCCAAAGCCTGGCAAATCCCGCACGGTACGCCTAAAAACACATCGGTAATGGACACGCAACGAATACCGCCCCTACGTATATGCGCAGGGGCGGTATTTTGATTACCCATTAGATTAGGCTAGCTACTACGAAAACTTGCGCTTGTAAATTTGCACGGCAACAACATAAGAAACGATGATTATGCCAATGCTCCATATTAGAGCAAGGGGCAGGGCATCACCCGGCGGTGTACCAAGCATAAGGGCGCGCACGCTGTCTATAATGGGTGTCATGGGCTGGTGCTGGGCAAACCACCTGATGCCACTGGGTAGGGTTTCGATAGGTGCAAAGCCGGAGCTTACATAAGGCAGCAAAAACAGCAAAAACGGATAACCGCCCGCGCTTTCCGGCGATTTGGCAATGAGCCCGCAAATGACGGCAATCCACGTGACAAACAACATGAACAAAACAAGCACACCTGCAATGATAAGCCAATCCACAAAGCCTGCCTGGGGTCTAAAGCCGATGGCGATGGCAATACCAATGGCCACGGTGGTGGTAATTATGCTGCGCACAACGGCGGCCATTACATGTCCTGTAAGCACGGCAGATTTGGCTATGGGCATAGACCTAAATCGGTCCATTATGCCCTTTGTCATGTCGTTGTTTACGCTTATAGCCGAATTAACCGCACCTTGGGCGACAGTTTGCAAAATAATGCCCGGCACAATAAAATCTATGTAGCTATAACTGCCAACGTCCATTATGTTGCCAAAAACAAGGCCAAAAAGGAGCATCACAGCAGCGGGCACAATTATTGCATTGGCAAAAGCATCGGGGTTGCGCAGGGTTATGCGCAAACAACGGCAGAACATGGTCCAGGAATCGGCAAACAGTCTGCCTTTGGGGTTTTCTACAATAATCATGGCTATTTGGCCTCCTTTTTTTCGCCAATAAGTGTCAAGAACACATCTTCCAGAGATGGCTGTTTTTGTGTAAAGTGCGCAATGGGTATGTTTGCGTCGTTTAATGTGGTCAGCACATGGGCAAATTGGGACGCGCTGCCATCTGTTGACACGTCAATGGTATTTTTAACAGGTTCGCCGCCCTCGCCATCCCTGCCTCGGCTAGTACGATAATCTTTAAGCAATTCTTTAGCCTTTTTTGCATCCGCACAATTATGGAAAGCAAGCCGTATGCCGCCTTGGGGTAATATTGTTTTAAGCTCATCAGGCGTGCCTTCCGCGGCTATAACGCCCTCGTGCAAAATGGCTATGTGGTCGGCCAAATATTCTGCTTCCTCTAAGTATTGTGTGGTAAGAAATATGGTGGTGCCTTTTTCTGCCAGACCCTTTACCATATCCCACATGGCTATGCGGTTTTGGGGGTCAAGGCCCGTGGTTGGCTCATCAAGAAAGATAACGGCCGGGTTGCCTGCCAGACTCATGGCAATATCCAAACGGCGGCGCATACCGCCGGAATATGTAGAAACCTTGCGGTTTGCGGCGTCTTCCAGCCTAAATGTCGCAAGTAGCTCGTCGGCCTTTTTATTAACATTAGGCAAGCGGTTAAGCGCACCTATAGTTTGAAGGTTTTCTCTGCCGGTCAGCACTTCGTCCACTGCCGCAAATTGGCCTGTAAGACTGATGCAACCCCGTACATAATCTGCCTGGCGTATCACATCGTAACCGCAAATGGCGGCACTGCCACCGTCTGGCTTTAATAAGGTGGAAAGTATCCTGACAGCGGTGGTTTTGCCTGCACCGTTAGAGCCAAGCAGGGCAAATATGCTGCCCTTTGGGATGCCAAAGCTAACCCCTTTCAAAACCCTGTTGTCCTTAAAGGACTTTTGCAAATTTGTTGCCGAGATGATATGTTCCATTTATCTGCTCCTTTTTTGATGTTCTCGATTAATATGTTATCATCCTTTTTGTCCGTTTCCAATAAACCAAAGGTTGAATATGGGTTGAATTTTTGACAAAATTGATTTTGGGCGTGCGGTGCAAATTCCCTCTTGACGTTGCATAAAATTTCATGTATAATACCTAGATACATCGACTATGCAATTTTTTGATGCGGAAGTAAATGTGTAATAAGCCAAGCCCGGCACGTTGTTTTGGCTATCGGAGGGAGGGGAAAATATGTCAGAGGTTAGAATAAAAGACAATGAGACACTTGACTCTGCTCTTCGTCGTTTTAAAAGGGCTACTGCAAAGGCTGGCATCTTGGGCGAGGTTCGCAAAAGAGAGCATTATGACAAACCCAGCGTAAGACGTAAGAAAAAAAGCGAGGCAGCCCGTAAGCGTAAGTTTAACTAGCAGATGTTTAAAACCTTCGCCCTGATATTGTATCGGGGCGTTTTATTTTGGAGGTAGTTGTGGGAAGCAAACCAGAGGGCTTTTTTTCGGAAAGTGTGTTTAGTGACGAAACGGGCAATTTTATAAGTAATCCCGAGCCTTATGTTGGCGAAACCATCCGCATTATGCTGCGCTGCGCGAAGGACAGCGCGGACGCTGTTTTGCTGCACGTGGCTGATTTTGGTATATTTATGGAGAAATATAAAACCGCCGGTGTGTTTGATTATTACCAGGCGCAAATTGTCTTGCACGATACAATCAGATATTATTTTTCTGTTGAAGCCGCCGGTCGTCAATATTTTTACAATAAGCGCGGCCTGTATGAAGATATAGACCAACAATACAATTTCACCATTATACCGGGCTTTAGCACGCCGGGCTGGGCCAAAAATGCCGTGATGTATCAGATATTTGTTGACCGATTTTATAACGGCGACACAACTAATGATGTAGAAAGCTTTGAGTATCTTTATCTGGGGCATTTGGCAAAAAGGGTAGAGGATTGGGGTACGCCTCTGGAAAATACTGATATATGCAATTTTTATGGTGGCGATTTGGCTGGGGTGATGGAAAAAATGGACTATCTGGCAGAGCTAGGCGCAGAGGTCATATATTTTAACCCACTGTTTGTGTCACCCAGTAACCATAAGTATGATGTGCAGGATTATGACTATATAGACCCCCATTATGGTGTAATCATCAACGATGGGGGCAATGTGCTTGGTTTTGACAGTTTGCACAACCGCCATGCCACCATGTATATGCAGCGTACTACAGACATGCAGAACTTAGAAGCCAGTAATCAACTGTTCATTAAATTGGTGGAAATAGCCCGTGCAAAGGGCATAAAGGTTATTTTGGATGGGGTGTTTAACCATTGCGGTGCCTTTAACAAATGGATGGATACAGAGGGTTTTTACGGCGGCATGGGGGCGCATCATTGCAAAAACAGCCCATATCACGATTATTTTATATGGGAGGACGATGACTGGCCGCAAAACCGCCAATATGACGCCTGGTGGGGCCACGACAATCACCCTAAGTTGAATTTTGAAGGCAGCCGACAGCTGTATGATGAAATGCTGCGCATAGGGGCAAAATGGGTGTCGCCCCCATTTAACGCCGATGGCTGGCGGCTGGACGTGGCGGCAGATTTGGGCCGCAGCAAGGAATTTAACCACAAATTTTGGCGGGATTTTCGTGATGCGGTGAAAAAAGCTAACCCTGAGGCTGTTATTATCGCCGAGCATTACGGTGACCCGGCAGACTGGCTTGACGGCCGCCAGTGGGACAGTGTGATGAACTATGATGCCTTTATGGAGCCTGTTTCCTGGTTTTTCACCGGGATGCAAAAACACAGCGAAAGTTTTTCGGCGGATATGCTAAACAACGGCCCTGCGCTGGAGGGGGCCATGCGGTATTTTATGGCTAAGCTACCACATCCTGCCCTGCAAAGCACCATGAACCAGCTGTCTAATCACGACCACAGCCGATTTCTGACGCGCACAAACAAACAAACCGGCCGCCTGCATACCGAAGGAGCTTCCGCCGCTGATGTGGGTGCAAACAGGGCCGTAATGCTGGCCGCCGTGGCTATGCAGTTTACCTGGCCTGGTTGTCCTGCGGTATACTATGGGGACGAAGCAGGATTGACGGGTTGGACAGATCCGGACAACCGCCGCCCATATCCATGGGGGCGCGAAGACAGTGTTATACTGGATTTTCACAAAGAAGTTATTAAAATTCATAAAAGCCATAGCGCATTACGCGGCGGCTCCCTGGAATTTTTGCTGGCGGATTATGGTGTGCTGGCTTATGGTCGCTGGGATAACAGTCAAAGTATAATTTGTGTCTTTAACAACAACGATGCTGCCAGAGAGCTAACCATACCCATTTGGCGGGCAGATGTGGCTATGGATTGCTGTGTTACGCGAATTATGTTGACCACCGAAAATAATTTTATCACAAAACCCGAAAGCAACGCCATAGAAAATGGCCTGCTAAAGGTGATTATGCCGCCGTTTTCCTCCGCAATATTTCTTGCAGAAAAAAATTAAAAAAAGTTGTTGACAAAGAGCCCGGCCTATTGTATACTATCAAATGTCGGTTGTGATGAATCGACAATGGCCCAGTAGTTCAGTTGGTTAGAACGCCAGCCTGTCACGCTGGAGGTCGTGGGTTCGAGTCCCTTCTGGGTCGTTTATCTCGGGAGCATAGCTCAGCTGGGAGAGCATCCGCCTTACAAGCGGGGGGTCATAGGTTCAAGTCCTATTGTTCCCATCTTCACACAAAACAAAAAAATGCCAATGGTTTTGCCTGTTGGCATTTTTTTGTTTTGTGCACATTAACAACAAAATAAAAATTTAACAAAAATATTGTGGCATTTATTTTGTGTATATGTTATAATTGAGACGAAAAAACGAAACTGATTTTAGAGGTGATATCATTAATAATTTTGCAGAAATTTTTGCCATGGCAAAAAGCAAAAAAGGGGCCACGGTGGCTGTGGCTTGCGCCGCGGATAGTCACGTATTAGAAGCTGTCGCCATGGCCACAAAAGAAGGTATTGCTAACTTTATTTTGGTTGGTGATGAAAATAATATTACAAAAATTGCCAGCTTGTGCGACATAGACATCTCTGACCTCGAAATGGTTCACGAACCCGATGATGCTACGGCCTGTAAAGTTGCCGTATCCCTTGTGGCGTCCGGTCGGGCCAATGCTTTGATGAAGGGGTCTATCGACACATCTGTGGTTATGCGAGCGGCCCTGGATAAAGAAGGCGGTATGCGCAGCGGCAAGAAATTAAGCCATCTTGCGGCCTTCGAGGTAGCTGGATATCACAAACTCCTCTTTGTTACGGATGTTGCCATCAATATTGCCCCGGATTTTGATACAAAAAAAGATATCATAACCAATGCGTTGGCGGCCCTACATAATTTAGGGTTGCAAAAACCCAAGGTGGCTCTGCTTGCCGCCAAAGAAAAAGCCGACGAGAAAATGCCAGTCACCATGGAATACGAAAATTTGGTAAAATTGCACAAAAATGGTGAACTTTTTGGACAAGATGCCATAATTGACGGGCCACTGGCTTTAGATAATGCGGTATCCGCCGAAAGTTGCCAAATTAAAGGCATAGACAGCCCTGTTGGCGGCGACGCCGACCTGCTGCTTTGCCCGGACATTGAAGCCGGCAATATTTTGTACAAATCTCTGGCCTTTTTAGCGGGAGCCAAAAACGGCGGAGTTGTTATAGGCGCCAGGCGACCAATAATCCTTACCAGCAGAGCGGATTCTGCCGAAAGCAAGCTGATATCTATAGCTCTGTCCGTGTTGTTTTAGCAAGGGGATGAAAAAAATTCTGGCCTGGCCATTTGGAATATTTGCCATCGTCTTGTTAGGAATGATCGTGTACTGGGTAGCTCTTGCGCTGACCATATCGTGTTGCGTTTCTTTTATTGACATAGATGGCTTGGATGCGAATTATCACATGACTTATAACAGCGTAATCGAGCGAAAAGGCGAACCGCACTCAAGGGAATCGATTACAAGGAACGATGAAAGAGATTTATGTGTCCTTCATTACGATAGAGTAACTTTTTATATCCTTAGTGATAACGGATTTGTTACTTATTTTGACGTAATAGGCTATCAATACAGATTGGGAAGTCATGGTTTGAGGCGTATAGGCGTTGGCTCTACAAGGAGATCGGTAGAAGCTAATTATAGATGGCGAAGTCGTACTCATTTCTTTTTAAGAGAACGCCCTTGCGGCATAGGTAGGCTATATGACCCAGTTAGCCTGCCTAGCGCAGGATTTGGATTCTCTCATTCGGGAACACGCTGGTTTGTGGAGTTCGAGTTTGACCAGAACGATATTGTAACGCGAATGAGAATTGGCAACCATAGCTAAAAATGTAAACATATTGAAGGAGAGTTATGATGAAAATACTTATTGTCAACCCTGGTTCTACATCCACAAAAATAGGGCTGTTTGAGGACGAAACACCTATTTTCGAGCGGGTTTTGCGCCATACCATGGAAGAAATGCAAGGCTACGAGAAAATAGGCGACCAATATGACTTCCGTATGGAGTTGATTATGGCTGCCATGGAGCAATCCGGCGTGGATATTGCCGAACTTGACGCCATTTGTGGCATGGGCGGCCTGGTAAAACCCATTCCCAGCGGCACATATTATGTTAACGACGCCATGAAGGCCGACCTGCAAAGCGGCAACTTTGGCGACCACGCATCTAACCTGGGCGGCCTTATTGCCCGTGCCATCGGCGATAAAATAGGTAAGCCTGCCTTCATTGTAGACCCGGTTGTGGTGGACGAAATGGAGGATATTTCCCGCATTTCCGGCCATCCGGCCATTATCCGCCGCTCTATTTTCCATGCCCTTAACCAAAAGGCCACAGCGCGGAAATACTGCAAGGAAGCCGGCAAACCTTACGAACAAGCCAATCTGGTGGTTGTACACATGGGCGGTGGTATTTCTGTCAGTTGCCACTTCCAAGGCCGTGTTATTGACAGCAACAACGCTCTTGACGGCGACGGCCCCTTTACGCCGGAGCGTAGCGGCGGTCTGCCCAGCGGCGGCCTGGCGGCCCTGTGCTACAGCGGCAAATACACCCATGCGGACATAAAAACCCTGATAAAAGGTAAGGGTGGTATGGTTGGGTATTTTGGCACAAACAGTATTATTGAGCTGGAGCAGCGGGCCAAAACCGACCCTGCCGTCAAGCTTATAATAGATGCCATGGCTCTGCAAATTGGCAAGGAAATTGCGGCCCAGGCTGTGGCTGCCTGCGGCAGGCTGGACGCTATTATACTCACCGGCGGCATCGCCTACAGTGACTATATCACCGGCGAAATTACCCGCCGTGTGGAATTTATTGCTCCTGTAAAGCGTTATCCCGGTGAGGATGAGCTTGCGGCCCTTAACTTGGGGGCGTTGCGTGTGCTGCGGGGTGAGGAGGAAGGTAAGATTTATCAGTAGGTGTGGCACTTTGTTGCCTGCGAGGGATCCCGGGTCGAGCATGGGATGACGAAGTACGTTACTGTGCCCGGAGCAACATATGCAATGTAGGGGCGACCTGTGGCCGCCTGGAATGCCGCAAAAGGAGTGAAGCAATGAAAAAGCTAATGGTATCAGGAAGGCTTATCAGCCTAATTTTTGGGTTCGTTTTGCTTGGGGGATTGGTTGCAGCGGTATCAGCATCGGAAAAGATTATCGAAGACGACAACTTTACGATAATGATACAGGAATTTGTGGGAACAACAACAAAAATACTGCACGAACACGGCGAAGTAACGGTTCACTTGGCTACCGCAGACTCTGAAATAATCATGATTTACAAGAATGCCGACGGCAGTGGGCGATTCCCCAAGTATTTGCCCATGCGACTTCATTTCCTTCGCGATGACGGATCACGCACTCCTGGTTTTGCTGCCTATATATCCCAAGAAGAACCCGCTTACAAACATCCTGATTTTCTGAATTATGACGCTTGGTTGTTAAGCAGCTTTACTTGGGCGAATGTGATGAGGAGTATGTTTGTTATCTTAGAAATAGACGGCCTCTTCCTTTTATTCGTGGATAACAATGACTTAATCATCGTAAATCCAACGGAATCTGATATTCCTGCAAAATCAGCTAAAGAGTCAGTAGCAAATGAGTCTGATCTGCCTGTAGCCCCCAACCTTGGCACAGCAAACCAATGGGCGCGCGAATACATAAACCAGGCTTTCAATTCGGGCTTAATTCCAACATCATTGCAAAATAACTACACAGCCAATATCACTCGTGCGGAGTTTGCCGCCCTGGCCGTGGCATTGTATGGGGCCGTGACAGGCAATGAAATTTCCGGCCGCATGATGTTTAATGACACGTATGATGTAAATGTACAGAAAATGGGCGCGCTGGGTGTGGTGCAG
>Ga0123355_10010526_pt1 | contig 14190 bp, 10 predicted proteins | sample TergutEmb28metaG_3_FD_89872 | JGI IMG/M metagenome (GOLD analysis project Ga0123355, IMG submission 89872) | Embiratermes neotenicus P1 segment gut microbial communities from Petit-Saut dam, French Guiana - Emb289 P1 | ecosystem: Host-associated > Arthropoda: Insects > Digestive system > Gut ... | reverse complement strand
CATGCCTATGGGAAGACCAGCCCCAGCTTCTACTAACATCGGAAGACTGGACACACGTCACAATAAGCACTGGCCTGGCCACAACCCTAAGCAGCGGCACTGTCGCGTGTGTTCAGCGAGGGGCATGACGTGAAACGTGCTATTCAAATGTGTCAAGTGTGATGACGTGGTGCTTTGTGTGGACCGAAGTTGTTTTGAAGATTACCACACAAAAAACGACTTATAAGACATATTTTCTTTCGTTCTCCATACAAACTGTTGGAGCCTCGACCACAATGTAAGTAAAAGAATGTGGATATTTACAACTTTTTTAGAAACGTATGTTCTCCAATATGCAATAAGGACATTACAGCATTTTTAAGGCATCCCGAGCAATGTCTGATTCCTTCCCCACAAATTGCTATTTGTTTCACAAATTTATCTCACTTAGTTATCGAAATATTCAAGTTTTTTCGAAAAGCATGCACAAAATTCAAATACCCTGCAGAATAATTTGGCATGCTGGGATTTACAGATGGGATTTAATACAGTACGCCAAGGGCTAAGAATGCATCAGAAGAGCTGCATGGCTTTCATAAAATGGCTTCCAGGAATGTTTCAACATCTCTACAATCGCTGGCAGAAGTGTATAGTTGCATAAGACAACTATTTTGAAGGAAATGTAGCTTAAATGACTGTACTGTTTTGCATTTCTCAGAAATAAAGTGATTCCAGGAACATTTTGAAGCTATCACATATAGGTATAGGAAATATCAGGTTTTCACTGTAGTATCACAACAGCCATCCTCTGGGGCATAATACTGTATGGCTTGATAGATATGCAGGTACCAACATTTTGGAAAAGCCTGCTGGTTCCATCTTCAGGGAAAATGATGGAGGCAGTAGGCTCCTCCAAAACACTGATATGTATTTATCAATCTGCAAGGGCAGAAGAGTAACTTTCCAGAGAACAGCAATATTAAAACACAGGTCACCCAAAAACCTAGAAAAACACAAATTCTCACACACTGCAAAGTTACCATTGAACACTCAACTATTCTACATGTTTATCAGTACAGACACAAGGGAAATACCAACACTCACAACCGTACAAGGTAATACTTCCTAGCTTCCTTTACACAATACGGCAGAAAGAAACCATGGTCCACTGGTTATTTATTTGATAACAACAAATAGCAGCAGAGCCCTTCCCGGTTTGCTTATGGTAGTGACCATTTTATAGACATAAGCCTATTACAAGAGCAACCAGTTTCAGTTACCTTCATGGGGATCTTGGACCCTCAGATCATCATGCACCTTAAGGCCAAGAGCTTCCACTGCTTCTCTGGTTGGCAGTGTCTTGAGGATAACAACTATGTCTGCCACATTATGTCCAGTCATCATTGTACCCTTCTTGAATGAGCCCACTTGACGAACTTCTTCTAGTTGCTACAAATATTAATGCGATAATTCATTTTGCTGCATTCAAAACTGAGATTATTTTAAACATAACTGAGACTGAGGTCTTTGCGTGTGCGGAATGTTAGGTGGTGTAGAGTGGCAGATAGTTACAAAATATTTCGGATTGCTTATTGGGCCTATCTTCAAGGATTAAGCAGTCCAACGTTTGGTGTAATTAGTACTCATGTGAGTAAGCATTTGGGAACACCACATGCTGTTGGCATAAAGTTAGGTTAGGTTAGGTCAGATTATGATTGACCCCTGAAGATATGACCCTTAGGCTGTCCTGAAATGTCAGTAACCAGTTGCCATCCTATGCCATGTAACATGCCAGAAGAGCAAAGGCCATAAGTACACCACAGTAGAAGCCTGAAATCTCACAAAGCTGAGTGTGTCTGAAACTAACAGTGCTAAAGAAATCCATTCAGAGAAAAACTGTAACAGACATTTTTCTTTTCCTGTTGACACTTACTGGTATTACTACAAGCTACTACAAATTTGTTCTCCTATTCCGAGCTTGCTCTTTGTACTGTTTCTAGTCACAATTATTTAATTTTTGTTCAATAATTATTTGCAAATAATAAATAACAGTGATTCAATATTACTGTTTAGTACCTACCATATCTTTTTTTTTAATTCTGCCTCACACAGTGTACATATATGTGGTAATTCAGAATACAGTGAAAGTAAGGCATCTGAACAAAATCACACAGAATCCAGGGACACAGATACACAAAATTAGGGCTGTGAGGTTCTCAATGAAGCGACTATCAGGAACATTGTCTTCCTCTAATACTATCGCACACATTTTTAAAGAAGTGAAACCAGTGTTCCAGAGGAACTTGCTGCATCCATCTTCAAGGTGTGTTAGAGAACATACCTTTAGTCTCTGATCTCAGCACAGAACTGTTGTCACATGTGAAGCCTGCCTTCACTTGGATTTTATAGGCCATATTTTCTCTGCAATGCAACTTGTTTTATTTCATGGAAGGTCTTGAAATATTAATTTCCTAATTCCAAGCACACCTCACACTGTGTAAAAATATTTCTCAACATATGACAGAGCTTTTCCTAAAATAGTGGCAATTTTTCTTTGAATATTGTCTTTCAGGTCTTGCAAAGAATGTGAATTATCCTAAACTTCCACATACCACACACATTAGCAAGGTTTCCAAGCCACTTGATTATTTGTCATACAATTACCACATAACCCATAATTTAAGCCTAGATTTATATCCATTTATACTAACACACAAACTCCTTACTTTATGTTCAACTACCACAACTGTAACTATTACCAAGTCACTTTACTTACACAAGCATCAAATGTCCCAGGTGCAACAACCAGGTTGTCCATGACAGCCTGAATTTTGGTAACTAAGTTCAGAACTGAAGTCTGCTCGTGAGGAGATGGGGACAAGTCAGTGTTCCTCTTCAAAAGTGCCTGTTTATGACAAAGAATGAAATCGGTTTACATTATACATTTCTGGGAAATAAACCTCTGCAACATTCTTGCAAATACTGTTAATCAACATTATATATATATATATGTATATAAATACTTAATTCACCTGAGTAAAGGCAGCCTCATCTGGCAAGGGTTTCACTCTCGGGAATGCAGATTCACAAAGAGCAAGATCAAATGGATGCCGAGGAACAAAAGGTTTCACTTTAAATGGACCAGGTCGTCCCATTCCTCTTCCTATACCGCCACGTCCTCTGCCCCTAACCATATTCACTACTGCCTGCTGAAATAATAAAATCACTACAGAGGGGCATAAAACACCAGAGAAAATACCTCGAAACTTACAAGATATTCGCAAATAATCCGCATGACTAGGTTATTTTCTGGTCAATCTTTATAAAAATTTTCACCATGCATATGCATACACGAAAAAAGTGCGTATTCTTTACATTCCTTGCAATTTACATAATTCAAAATGCAACATACACATTCCTATAACATACCAGTAACAATAGACAATCAAACAAAAATTGTCATAAGCCGGCTTCCGTACGCACACCTACCACGGCAGCGTCCTTCACTGCCTTCTATATCGTTCCTTTGCATGATCTCGTAGTTCTACCGCACTGAATAACAGCTAATGAAATGCAACAGTTTTGAATTGTTGATAGTAACTTAGTTGGTCTTCAGGTACTGTCAGTATGTGGAATAATCATACTTACAGAGCGGATTTGACGAAGTCTAGCATAGCGAAGAAATACACATTTATAAGTCCATCTGTTTTTTTTTAATTTGCGTTTATTGTTTTCAACCCGTGTTTTACCATCCAGGTATACCACGGGGTACTTACAGAGCTTTACAATGAGTTTTTTCAGTGATGTTTGCGGTGTACGTTCATCTGTTTAGATCATATCGTTAATGTGAAAATAAATATCTCAGCATGTAAATCGGCATGTCAGCTTTTCAAAAAGGACACAGTTTAGAGGAAATTGTTAGTGTAGAAGACGAAAGTCTAGGGGGGTGTTACGCCATTTCGATTGATCTAAAGTTATCGACGTTTCGAATGAAACAATGCCTTCATATAAAAGGTCAAACAGTTTAGACCAAAATGGTTAGTTGTTTCGTTTCTTCGTCTTCCCAATAAATCAAACTAGAACACTTGGTTAATTCGAAAGAGAGAAGTTTCTTACATTTGCAATGCATTTGTAATGAAGATTTAACATACTGGTGCAATCTTTCTTTAGAAGCTAATAGTCGGTCAGTGGTCAAAAATTCCCCACATTTCAAAGATCCCGTATATTTATTACCGTGTTCCTAAGAGCCCGTTACTTGTCCCTATTCTAAGCCAGATGAATGCAATCTGCGTCCTCGCAACCTACAACATAAATTTTAATATTGTGCTGCCATCTAAGCCAAAGTCTCGCAAGTAATCTCTTTCTTGTGGTTTTTACCCACTAAATGCATTTCTGTCCTTTTCCATGTAGGTCACATGCACCGTCCATCTCACCTACCTTGAAGCAATCACTCTCATAATATCTGGCAAGTAGCACACGGCGTGAACATTCTCAAACACAACTTTCTCCAGCTTCCTTCTACTATCTACCTCCTACGGCCAGGTATTTCCCTTGACGCTCTGATCTCGATCATCCTCAAAGTGTTCTTCTTTCAGTGAGGAGCGCAAAGTATCACGTGCATATAAACCAGGCAAAATTTATGTGTATCTGTCATCGTGGTTATTAAAAACATTAAATGGGAGATTTTAGGCCTCCCCGCAGAGTAGTTGTGGCTTACGCCCTTTTGGGATTTTGCCTGACATAGGGTGGTGGTAGGTTACCGGGCCGCGCCTCGCAGCAGTCCAACAGTGCGCATACGTTAACAGTAGATGTCAGGAAGGTAGCGAATGCACGCAAATGGTGTTGTTATGTTGTCATCAGTGAGTACGAGATGCCACTAGGGCATAGTTGCCCTTGAGGTTTCGGCTGTCTGGGACGATGATACGAGCCATCAGCAATGACTGTGTTTGCGGCGGGAAAAGAAGCTGGCGGCGAAACATCAGACTGTTTGTGGTGGGATCATGGAGACGAAGATGAGCTACGTACAGCAGGTGAGATGCATTCCGGAGATGGTACCAGCATTGGCCAATCTTCATACATTAAGGCCAGTGTACCACATTTTGTGTTATAGTAACGCTAATCAATTTTCACCCACCTCGTTTTGTTAATTTAAACCTAAACATATCATGATTTTAATTTAAGGATATTTTAGCTAACGATGCCACGTGTGGAGGATAAAGAAAAGTACGTAACTTTAACAAGATTTACTTCGTTTCATTTCCTTTTTATCTTCATCGTTTATCCTTGGGTCTGGCAGCTGAGAGGCTATGTCTGAGGACGGGATACAAGTATAATGGCACCCTTGTCTATAAGTCGTCAAACTGCTATGCTTCGAAACTGACGGGTGGTAGTAGAAACAGCGGCGACAAAACTTTATGGGTTTCTTTTACGTTCGTGTTCACCTTTAAGGCGCAACAGCAGTGATGTCATCGCCTCTGAGCACGAGTACTATAATTCCTTTTCTGTTTGCTTCATTCTTTTGCCTGCTGATAACGGACAGAGAAAGTTTTCAAATCGCACTGCAAATACAGCTTACTTCTGCGGGTACTTCTGACTCATTAGTAGTTCTTGATGGAAATGCGTGACTGTGAAACTGCTGGCTACAACCATTGTTAGGTACCTTGACAGCGTTTATTTTCCTTTTGAAATGAATCCCGATTTAAAGTTTAAAAATTAGCATAAAACAACAATAAAACGTAGAAATGAGGGGGTTAAAGACGGCCGGTGCGTAGGGCCGACAACAATTATCACCTTCACCCAGATTTCACCTTGAAATCTGGGAGCCTCAACCTCCTGGAACCCCCGGGCCGGTACAGGGATTGCTTTTACAAATCTATGAAATAGCAAACTGGACTTTGAATATTTCTCGGAACTTCTTGTCTTTACCAAAGAATATAAACTAGGTATTATGTAGCATCGAACACAAAGGAGTCAACTGTTCCTGCCCGTTATGTACTGTAAAATATTTGCTTCATCAGCGAGGCTTCCTCCGGCCATAAAACTACATTTTGTTCAAAAGGTTCTCGCTTCGAATCTTGGTCAGGAGGAACGCTACCGTAACTCACGTTCTTCGTATCTTTCTTCAGTCCTTCCGAGGAAATGGCTTGCTTGTCTGAGTCAGGGCATTATCTCTCACTTCCACAACTTCTCATATTAATTATTCATTATCCATCCTGACATTTGAAACCATGCTGTCAGATACCGACACCATGCAGAGATTTCCTTGTCCACACCATAAAGACGAGTAGGGGGAAGTGTTGGTCCACTCATTCTTCACGTCGGTACTATATGGAGCTGAGTGTGTTAGATACCGAAATAATCGTTTGTAGTCTTTCTCAGGAGGAAATTTGCAAAACCTGATATCCCCCTTCGTGTTGCAGCATCTTGGGTTTTTGTTTCTGGGCATCCTGACGCTAGCGCGGTTTTCCGGCGCAGTTACAGCCAGTCCATCGGAAAAGCTGTGGGAGGAAATTGGGAATGTCAAAACCATGATGGCGGCTGTGTCAGGTAAGGCAGTATCCGGTAGGAAACAGAACTTGTTACTTTATAAAAAATTACTGTCTTCTTGCATGTGACGCCGTACTCTTTAATAAATAAGTAGAAAAATTTTAGAGCACCGTGTTGCCTCGATTTGGAGGGTCTGCTTCTTTGCTGCATCCGGAACGTTGCTATCTGCGTACCAAAGTAAATTGTACTTATCCCAGAAGATCATAATCTTCCCATGTAGTACTATGACGATCGAAATTGTACACAGAAGTTCTTTAATTTGCCAACCTGCTTCACAAATACGACATTTTATGTTAGATGGCCGAGTGCACACTGTCTGGGATAATGGCGGAGCTTTTGAAAAGGTGAATAACTTTCATATAACTTGGCAGGAACATCAATTCAAACTAAAGAAACAAAAGCGCCTTTTAAACTAATGCTTAATAGGGTTTACACTATGTATTCATGTACATATATTTACGCATACGTACACACTTTCACACATACGCGCATACATATATACATGCACACACATGCATGCATACATACACACACGTACATACACACACATACATACGTACATATATGCGTACATACATACATAGTACATAATACGTACATGCATACATACACACACATACAGACATACACACATACACACATACATAATACATATATACATACGTACGTACGTAACTGCCCACATACTTTACCATACAGGCCAACATACACAAGCGGTGTCTGTATACATTAATATACCTACATACACGTCAATATAAAAGACAGAGAACGAAGGAAGATGGTAAAAGAGACAGAAGGAATGGAGCAAAGTCAGAGGAGAAAAAAGACAGGGAAAGAAAGACAGCTCTTCATCCATCTGACAGAGGCTCAGAAGCATTCAGTCTCGCTCTTCGCCACTGTTAATTGCTAGATTGGCATCTGTATGGACAAGACTGCACAAGGCTTGTTGGGGGGAGTGAGGGAGGGGGGTGTTTGCGCTGCGGTGACTCGCTGCTCCGGGGGGGATGCTGCATAATTGAGTGCCTGAAAGTTCGAGGATTGAAAATGGTGGGGCACCGACTTGAAAGGACGGGTGCCGTACAACTTAATGCTATAGCATAAAATAAAACAAACAAACAAACAAACAAACAAACACGATATTACATAACCTCAGAGTCATGTTTCAGGAGACCGTCGACTGTAGGATGTGTTAAAGAGTTAAAAATGTCAAATATGAAACGTTATCCGATTGACAAAATGCGTATGTTAATCTCTCAAAATGGACGTAATTATTCCGAGTGTCCGACAAATGACGTATAAGAAGAGCAACGCATGTAGAGCGTAGGGATACGAAGAATAACGCCTACAGAATTTTGGTGGGGAGATCTGAAGGAAAGAGACCACTGAGAATGCCTAGGAGTAAATGTGAGGATAATATCAAAATGAACTTTAAGCAATTAAATGTAATATTGTAGACTGGGTTTATCACACCCAGGGTAGCGACAGGTGGCAGGCTGTTGTGAGAACGGTAATTAACCTTAGTGTTACATAAAATGCGGAGATTTTTTTTTGAATATCTGAAGACCTATTAGCTTCTCAAGAAGGACGATGCCGCATGTAGTTGGTAAGTTAGTTAGTTATGTAGTTAGTTGAGTATGTAGTTAGTTACGTAGTTAGTTAATTAGTTAGTTAATTGGTTGGTTGGTTAGTTAGTTGGTCCGTTGAGAATTAGCTAGTTAGTTTCTTATGTAGTTAGTAAGTTAATTATTTAGTTAGTTAATTGGTTGGTTGGCTTGTTAGTTATTTGAGTATGTAGTTAGTTACATATGCAGTTAGTTATGTGGTTAGTAAGTTAATTAGTTAATTAATTGGTTAGTTGGTGAGTTGGTTGTTTGGTTGGTTAGTTGAGTACGTAGTTATGTAGTTTAGTTACTTATGTAGTCAGTTACGTAGTTAGAAAGTTAATTAGTTGTTTAGTTAATTGGTTTGTCGGTCAGTTAGTTGGCTAGTTAGTTAAGTCGGTCAGTCAATCTGACAGATGGCAGTAATAGCCCAATAACTTCAACATGTCAACGCTACCATCTATAGAGACTTTCACTTGCAAGGTAACCGACCTTCTCGGCCGGTCAATAAACACGCAAGTAAGTGCTCGAGTACGTCATTTACTGTCGCAGATGAGCTGCAGAAGTTCAACACCCTGTACCTCGGTAAACTGGAGTACCGGATGCTCTCCATGGCTTCGACACTGAGCAGCCTGGACAGCAACGTGAAGAACCTGCAGGAACGTGCCCACGTTTGGGATACGTTCCAGCTGCACGTAGCTGCCTGGAATGATCAGATGAGCACCCTGGATAAGAAAGTGGATATTCTGAGCAGGTGAGTAGGGGAGGTCAGGGGGTGGATTTACCACACACTGAAAGGTCACCATGTCATGTAATCAACATCAGTGATTTAATCCTTATTGACGGCGTTTGCGATGTTTTACTTCCTTCATTAGCATTTAAACTCTTTACGTTTTCCAACAAAATTGATTTATGTGTTTCATGTGATCAGTGCAATACATACAGATTTTATTTTGCGGTAGGATGTTATCTGACTTTTCTTTATAATGGAGAAACAGTGTGTTTTCTGTGAAGTATGTCGTGAGTCTTCTGATATAATCCACGTGGATTTTGTGCTTCGACGTTGTAATGGACGAGCAAGGAGTCCTTACGCTATACAGTCGTTCGCTAAAAACTTGGACGAAGTTAGTGTGTTATCAACTGTCAATAAGCAATAAGGAATTGTTGCTGCTAGATTAACGTGATACAAAGGGCACAACTGAACACAGCAGTAGTGTCCAGTTCTCCCTTCTCTTATTTGCGAGGTTTCAAATTTAAAACTCACCTCCACCCAGTAGGTTCACTCAGCTCACGATATAGAAACAAGTAAAGTGATCCCGTTACAGGCCCGGTGTGGCCCAGAGGGTGGGTAGAGGTATAGCTGTACTCTTCCATGACCGCGGGACTGGAAGAGGGTGAGTGGTCAGCAGCACATCCCGGCCGCACTTTACACCCAGGAAAGAACCGGTACCCATTTTACAGGAGGCTGGGTGGGCCCCAGGGCCGGTCTGGACGGGCGGAAAATCTCGTCCCCACCGGGACTGGACCCGGGACCGTCCAGCCCGTAGTCATTCGCTATACCGACTGAGCTACCCGGTCCACCAACTCATGATATACTTATCCAAAATCTTCACTTTCTTACCACTGTTCCTTGCTAAGAAACTGTCAGCGACTGTTACCGTCTGACTACTTACTACTAATAGCCCCAGTGGCGTACCTGTTTTTCTTTTGGGCGCCGAGGGCGAGTAATCTTAGTGGCTTTCTGCAGCAGAAATTAGGAACTTTAAAGAAATCATGATTATTTATTGAATTTCCCGTTACATGTCCCAAACATTTCAAAATTGCTGAACACATGAAATCACATTTTTTCGTCAGAAGTATTCATTTGGCTGCCCACATTGGTGTCCCTTTGACTCTGCCACAAGTTGCAGAAGCACCACTTCCCCTCGTCCCCCCAGCTATACCCCTGAACATCCCTACCCTGCTTTTTGTTTATTCCGTCCTCCTTAATTTGTTAGTATTACGCCTACAAAATTTGTCTCATTTTTACCTTTCCTGTTTAGCCACATATTGCTCCCCTTTCATGTGCCATCGCAGCATATATGCGGCAATAAATAAGTAAGAAAACACTTAATATGTAGCAGAGTTTAAAGTTTTGTTCCTGTAATAGTAACCTTTCTGGTAAAATGCACAGTGTGACAACTGGAGATTCCGTTTCTTACCATAAACGTCAATATATTGGTTGTGCTCGCCTTTCTTTCTACGATTTCTTTTTGGGGTGGGGGAGTTAACGTAGACGCTAATTTAGACGTTATAAGAGCACTCTGTTGCTTTCCGCGTTTACATGGGCGCCCAGGTCACATCCTAACAGACCGTAATGCAGACCACAGAAGCGTGGCATATCTCCAAAATACATTCGTGGCGGACAGGCATCAAGACATCAGCATGGAGGTTACTGCAAAGGAAATACAGAAGTCTGATTCAAATCTGTAGGGGTCTGACGATGGTATATGACTCACTAACATTATATTCTTTCTTTTTAGACTCTGTCCATCCTCTAATTTTTTTTTTAATGAAGCACTAACTTTCGGGAGCTTGCTCTTCTACCGTCTTCGGACAAAGGAAGCACAAAATTTGGTGGACGTCTTAGATACAGGGGTGCTGATAAGTCCTTAGCCCGACCAGGAAGGAAACAAGCTAATGTTTCTGTCAGAATGGCGTGAATTTCCTTCGGTGCCTTGCCTTGCAGGAAAAGAAACTTGATGACAGCTCGCGTCTCGATTTTGTTGAAATCGCGCGCGTTTCTGACATTCTTCCGAGCTTGTTTCTTTCCTGGTCGGACTAAGGACTTATCAGCACACCGGGTAGAGCTATTATCAGTCAGTGGGCCCAGTGACTCAGAATAGCTCTATTTAAGGGTCCACCAGATTGGGTGGTTTCCTTACCTGAAGACAGAAGCAGAGGCTGCTTCCGAAACCCTTTGCTTCATTAAAAAATCAGATGACGGGCAAAGTCCAAAAGGAGATTTTGTCAGTCATAACTACTGTTTACCGCCGGTCAACCGTTTGCAGATTATGCCTAATACTAGAGTGTATCGCACGACATTTGAAGTTTTCGCCTTGACCACAATGTGTTGTTGCAAAATGTGGGAACAGAATTTATATTCCATACTATATCAAGAGCAGATTCAATCCAAAGAATGCTTTTACTGAAAGTTGTTGTACGAGTGAATGTGTCCTGTATGTGGGAGTGCTTGTTCACAAATTCTTGTCAAAATTGTGTTGCAATTTTTAAGTTGTTTGCTTTATAAAATTGATCTTACCGGGGTATTGGTAAGTCCTTAGCCCGACCAGGAAGAAAACAAACTCGGAAGCATGTCAGGAACGCGCGCGATTTCAACAGCATCGAGAAGCGAGCTGTCACCAAGTTTGTTTTCCTGCAAGGCAAGGCGCCGAAGGAAATTCACGCCATTCTGACAGAAACATTAGCTTGTTTCCTTCCTGGTAGGGCTAAGGACTTATCAGCACCCCTGTAGAAGTCGTTTGAAGGTTTCCGGAACATCTTATTCACTCTCCCCTCCACCAGAATATATGTGAAATGGTTTTGTTTTGAAGTGAAGTGAAGTGAGTTACGCTGAAGTTCTTAGGGACAAAGTACCATGCACATCAGGGTTACCTTATATTGAGGGTACTTGATTGTATTGTGACTATTTTATGTGGTGTGTATCTTGTACTGTGGTTGTTTTAACATGTTTTGTAATATGTGAGTGTGTGTATGTGTGGGTGTTTTGACAATTGCGTGGATGTTTTGGTAATGTGTATTTGTATTTACTGTGCTATTGTATTTTCCGTTTAAGTATATTTATTCTTATTTGTTACTACTGTAAGGACTGCTGCCACAGAGTGGAAACTCAATTACAGTAAATAATAATAACTTATCGCTAACTGCGGCATTGAATATGCTGAGAAGCAAGTAAATAAGTGAAATGGTGACTGCAGGTTTTGCACTTGACCCTGTTAATTAGGTCTGCAAAACAATCACAGTTTGAAGGCAACAAGAAACATAAAGTTTTCTCCGTACTTAATTCAGCACCACGTTAAGAAGACGCGTGTGGGAATGAAGGTACTTAACTTTGGAACTAAATGGAGTTGGGTGGTTAGCTCCATGCCCAGGCCGTTTTATCCCGGCAAGGGACCCCGTCCGGTATCCATTGAATGGGAGGGCTGCTCGGCCCCAGAGGCAGTCTGTACCCTGTGTAGTACAGGAAGGTCTCTTGCTTACTCCATGGAGCAGAGTCCTTCTTAAGAAGCTAACCGGTTTTCAGCCAGTCAAGAAATTCCCCTCATTTTATGGAACCCGAAGGTTCATTACCGCATTCACAAGTGTCCACCACCTGTCCTTATCCTGAGCTAGCTCGATCCATTCCATACCCCTCCATCCCACTTGCTGAAGATCCATCTTACTATTATCCTCCCATCTACGCCTGGGTCTCCCAAGTGATGTCATTCCCACAGGTTTCCCCCCAAAACCCTGTATATGCATCTCCTGTTCCCCATACCTCTACCTTCCCTGCCCATCTCATTCTTCTCGATTTTATCACCCGAAGCATATTGGGTGAGGAATACACCCAGTAAGATCTCTGGCCATTAGAAATCAAACCCATATTTCTCGGTCGCGTCCAGGCCCCAGGCTGGTCCCTACACCCATTGAGCCATCCCCACTGCCAAACAGTAACATTACTGCATATCTTCTTGTGACGAATCTGTCATAATTACATCCGTCCCGAAGTTGCTTCAGCGAGGGAGTTTGAACGTCACACCTAGGAAGTGACGTCTCCACCCGAAACAATTACATGCCATTACGTCCAAGACAATGCGATTGCATCCCTTTATTTCACATATACAGGTTGTCCATAAAATGCAAACCCACTCTACTCATTTCTGTCACTCACATTTATAATCTATTGAACGAAATATCTACTCTAGCGTCGTGTAGACTAGGTATAGACGTTTTAAAATGAAGAGCGTATGGGGTGATACGTCTTAATGAAAATTTTCCATGAAATTATTTGGACTTATATATGATACACTATATGAATGAATGTTGCTCGTTGCTGGAATGACAGTTCATCGGGGAAGACACATGTACTTGCAGAAAAGCCCTTCACACGATCGATGTCCACCATCAATTCCACAACGACAGCCCTGAATGTGAACCAGGTCTCCCTGTTGGGAAGCCGGCGACTATTCGCCTGAGCTCTAGTATTGCCCTATCTTTCCTCTCATCGTTTACCATTACAAAGACAACGCTATGATAAATTTATTTATAGATATAAAATAGGAAATGTTAGGCTCATTTGCCGATTTTTTTATTAAAATCAGTACAAGCATGTCACATACATCACCCATATCAGTCCTTGATTTATTCATTCTAAAGAAGCCCCCCATCCTAAAACAACAAATGACGAGTCCACACAACTGTATTTTATTTTGTGTTTACAAATTATTTGTTGTTCTGTTTATTTCTGGGACACAACGTGACGAGCTCCATCAAAGCTCATAAATGAAGTAAATTGTTCATGTATTCTACACCGTCTGACACAACTATATAATATTTTACTGTTTTTCTATTATTCGCTACAAGTTTCGGCCTTATTGGCCATCACCAGGCCAATGTTTACAAAAAAATAAAACTGTTGGTGCATATAGTACAAAAACGTCAGTGTTTTATGGGATCCCATTTACATTCCTCAATAGTTTTTATAATTGTTAGCAGGACTTAGATGTGCTATCTGTAATAAGTTGTGCTGAAATTCTATAATGTATTTCCAAAATTTCCGTTGATGGGCAACCTTTATAATCCTAAAATTTATTAAAATTATTAATAGTTACAAATATTCCATTTAGTGTGTTTAAGATATAAAGGTTGCAAGTATATATATATATATATATATATATATATATAAACTAAACTCCGTGGCTTTAGTCCGCGAGCGAACCATACCGACAGAGCGGCCGCCGCCGGTAGGCGAAGTTAGTGCCAACTTTTGCGGATAGAGAGGTGTCACGTGGTTAGCGCAACGAGT
>Ga0123355_10010525_pt1 | contig 14190 bp, 13 predicted proteins | sample TergutEmb28metaG_3_FD_89872 | JGI IMG/M metagenome (GOLD analysis project Ga0123355, IMG submission 89872) | Embiratermes neotenicus P1 segment gut microbial communities from Petit-Saut dam, French Guiana - Emb289 P1 | ecosystem: Host-associated > Arthropoda: Insects > Digestive system > Gut ... | reverse complement strand
TATTTGAACTCTTCCACCCTCTCAATGGAACTATTATCAGTCTTCATACTGTGGATTCGTCCTGCGTTCTGATCGCGAGACACGGTCATGTACTTAGTTTTATGAGCATTTACTTCTAGTCCAGTCTCCTTAGTAGTAGCTACTAAAGCTTCTGCATTTTTCTTTACAGTATTTACACTTCCTCCCAATATATTAACATCATCGGCATATGCCAGAAGCTGGTGTGTACCATTTAATTTCAAGCCACCCTGGTTTACCTGAACCCTCCTAATGGCATACTGCAAGGCAAAGTTGAAAAGCAATGTTACACATTGTTTTTATTTTTTACTATTACTCCCAACATGTTTTGGCCTCAGCTGTTGGCTGTCTTGAGGGAGTTCGCATGTTTTCAGTGTGTGCAGCCTGTGTGTCAGCTTATGCGGCAGAGGGTCTACATACATGGTTAAATGCAATATAAAATTGTTTTAATTAGACACATGTAATTTGCTGTGTCCAGACATCTGAGTTATAACCTTTTCTTCAAGTGAAGTAAGTCCTGGAATCAAGATTCACGTACCTTGTGTTCAAGCATATTCTCATAGCAAACTGACACTCTGCAGTCAGCTGTGATATTTAGTGCATAGCTGTGACATCGAGAATTTTGTATCAACATTCATGAAATTATGGCTGCTGGTAACTGTCTTCATTGTCATGTTATTGGTCTGCTGGCACTTGTGAAATAGTCCTTTAAATTTGCAGTGTAGCACACCTGCCATGTTCATAGACTTTTGGCACAACACAGTGCAGTCGTGATTTGTGTGGGTGGTATTGTTTTGTGCCACTTTAAAATAACTCCTCTGTATAAGGAAATAATAATAAATTAATTGTAGTAATGCACAAAAACTGAAATGACATGCTTTATGTTCAAGCATGGTCAAAAAACTTAACAAAATTTTAGTGGGCTAAATTGCTTGAATTTGTGTGAATGTTCAAGTGCATGCTGATGGAATGCAACCGACACATAAATGATGACTGCTGTGCACTTGTGAGCACAAGGAATGCAGTGGAGCCTTGGGAGGTTATAAACCTCTTTGGTATTTAGACCTGTTGTTGTTACCCATTATAATGTCATTGTTTAGATCTGTGATATGTTCTAAAGTATGTGATTGAGACACATGGCTGACAAGTGAACTCTCCCAATTCCCACGGTGTTGTACAGGTCACACTCAGCTCAGTCAAGCTCTGTTTTTCTGTAAGTGAGGCTGGTTGCTTTTGTGGTAAGAAGCCAGCATTTAACTGCCGGTGCTGTGACATGACATGTTTGTGTTGTAGTGGCAGCAGCAGTTGTATTTTCATTCCATGTAAACACTGATCCTCAGCTTCACATTTCATTGCTGTGGTCTTTACAATTGCAGTATTTTGTTTCATGTACACAGCTCCCCAGATCCCATCACCAAAAGCTCGTAATGCAAAGCAGCAGCAGCAGCAGCAACCACCACAACAGCAACAGCAGCAGCAGCAGCAGCAGCAACAACAGCAGCAGCAGCAGCAACAGCAAAGCCCAACACAGCAGCAACAGCATCATAAGTTCAGTCCATACCAGGGAGTCACTCAGCCTTCTCAGTTGGTATGTTACAAATATGCCATGTGTATTGGCTTCCTGTCTGGAACCAGGATAACTGGATCAATAGAGTGACCAGGGTATGGGCTAGACAGTCCAGGGTTCAAATCCTGGTAGATGCAAGATATTTTTCTCTTCTCCAAAGCGTCTCTACCAGCTGTAGACCCACCCTTACAGTCATACTAGGGCTCTTTCCCCAGTGATAAAGCAGCCAGGGCATGATGGTGATATCTTACTGCATCTAGTGCTGAGGTTAAGAATGAGTGGAGCTGTACCTCTGCTCCCTCTGTATGCCTTCATAGTGTGCACACCTTTTTGTGTTAGTCATTTCAAGACCATCTCCAAGGATACTTACATCTCTGTAGCACAGGGATGTCAAAACTCTGCTTTTATCAGTAAGAAGTGGTTCGAGCCATGCCTGTTATAGCAGTGCTGTGTAGTGTCTGTAACGAAATTACGAGATACATGCAACTGCACATTTATTAGGCAGCTCAGGTGTTGGCTTCTGTGTAGTTTTCATAGACATAGACTGTAGTAATAATGTTCAAGGCATTACCTACTGAAGGTGACTACATTTCAGAGTATTTGACAAGACAGTGGAGTGTTGTGTTTGTGTCTGCCTTGCTGTTGGTAACTGTACTTATTCAGGATCAGATAATGGCACACTCATGGCTTCTTGTTTGTTGAATTATCAGCTGATGTCTGAGTATTAATTTAGACAAGACCATTGCCAGTGGCTCTACCATGCCAGCTGGGCCACCCTAGATGACCATTTAACCAGGAAAGTAGTAGTGTAGTATTGTAATGTATTGCATTGTATTGTATTTCGTCCTGATGATCACTACAACAAATGATGATGGACTCATCAGATAGAAAATTGGATTACAACGGAAGCAAGTAATGAAGTTAGCAATTCCAGAAATACAAGCAACTACAGTATAACTAAAGACAAATGATACGTAGCAAATGCCCCGAGTCGCCAAATTTGACACATCAGACTCAAGTCCCACACAACAAATAATAACCAGGATGCATCAAGCATCTGTTCATCATTATTCGACACTTAAAGCATGACAACCACACAGCCAATCACAATCAAGATACTTCAAGGCTTAATTGGTCCTTACTCATTCACAATTCACTTGTTGAGAATCCAATGTCATAACTTTACCACTGAGTAGAAACACTTTTTGATCAAGAAGTTGGATAAGATTTTTTTTTAATATTGTTAGTCACGTACTGCTCACCGTTCATTCTGTCCATGTGCGGAATAGTGGCACCAATATAATTGTACAGACTGATGCTGGGGTCCAGGCAGCCTGGTACTCGGTAGGTACTTGGATACCTTCAGCGGGGGCATGATACTGGCCAGTGAATTGCCTTAGTGGCATGCCGAAGGGCAGCTTTACATTTACCTTAACTCATATTTATCTGTATACTTGTTCTATCATAGCGTGTGTTCAGGATGTCCACTAGAAATTTTCTGTCTCCATTTGCAGGCTTTTCAGCAAAGCATAAGAGGCCAGATGAACATCGGGGTACGAGGAGGCATGCTGTCAACTCCACGTTATCCAACTCCAATCCAACGACCTGTAGCCTATCAGCAAGGAGGAGGGGCACCGGGAAACAGCATAATGAGTGGTTCTGGTCGACACAGGCCTCAGCATAACTCTTCACATGCACCGCCATCACGGCCACCACCGAACATCAATAAAATGCAGAGTGGCCAGGCTGGTGGGCAGCCATATTATGGAGCTCATGGTTTGTACAACATGAAGATGGTTATGAAATATTAGATTGGTGTAGTGGTATAGTGACAAGGCAGTGGACTGGATATCCAAGGACTCCTTCGATTCCCAGCAGGGTAAGAGTTTTCTCTTCTCCTAAACATCCAGGCTGGCTCTTGGCCCCATCCAGCCTCCTCTTCAGTGAGTACCAGGGTTCTCTCCCATTGGGGGTTTGCCTGTCATGCCATGGACAAGGTCAGTTTTACCTTACGTATCTTGTCTGTTAACAACTGCACACTGTGGTTGATGTCTGTCTGACACTTTTCAACATTAGCAAACTCTGCAGTCTGCCCACTTACAGGTCTCGTAATGCTTCCAATCAACACCAGTTATTTCCCTTCACCTATTAAGTATCTGCACTTCTATTGCATAGCATACATTAACCCTTTGGCGCTGAATGATGTGGCATATGCATCGGCCACTTGTGGCCTTTCTTCACTGCCCTTTTTGATTTTTCCTTATGCTTTTCTTTAGCATTTGCATGAAAGAAAGTGGATGCCACAATTTAAATCGGGGGTTTTGTAGATTGCAGCGGTAAATCAGAACTATGTGAGGTGCTGTAATTTTTCTGATCTTTGTGATTCTGAAATCACTGAAGTTTGAAAACATTTAGGAATGAGGAACACACAGCTCATGCATGTTTTGATGGAGGTGTGTATTGTCACTGAACATGTTGCCTGCTCTGTGTTACCATGAATACAGAACTTGACAATTGAAAATGCAAGTCTTCTGAGACATGATGCTGTGTTGCTGGTCAAGTAGTTCATGACATTTGAATGGATTATAATGCTTTTCATCTTCAAGTTGAGATGAAGGCACTGTGATACTTTGAAACACCAGGAACTACTAGCCCAGCGTTAACATTCTAGAAGGCTTGATTGTTCGGCGACACTACTGTGAGAGGACCTCGCATTTTGCAGCCTTACAGTTTATGAAATATAACCTTGAGAAGTCCATTATTGGCAAGCTTATTGATTCTTATGGGTATGTGTGAGTGATTGGACAGTCCTGGCAAGGATCCCTTGTTGCTGCTACATGTAACAGTTTACTTTGTGAATTAGTATGGATCTTATAAAATGTGTTATTTGATTGACAGGTGCAAACTTGAAGCTGGAAAATGGTTCTGAAGGCAAGTCTGAAGGTAATGCTCTTGTTAGTAGTGAAAATAAGATGCCAGAAAGCAGTAATGCCAGCTCGAGCAGCAACAGCAGTGGAGTGCCTGCAAGCACCAAGCCAGTGGCAGTCGGCAGCACTCAGCAGACTGACATGAAGTTGCCCACAGAAGTAGGGAAGGAGGAGAACCCAACTCCCACCCCCGAATAGCTGTTGTCTTGTCAGTATTTGGACAGGCAAGCTTCCTTGTCTGTGCAAAGTTATTGTGCATCACATATGTCCACTGTTCTCTTCAAACTTGTATGTAGTTAGAAGCCATTGAAAACAAAAGTATGAAATATTGCAAATGTTGGTATTTTAAAATATGTGCTTGTACTATCTTTCATTGTCAGCACATTTTGTAAGTTGACTGTGACTTTCCAACGGAACAGCCGTGTGCCATGTTTCTTGTGAAAAAACTTGTTTTAGACATTTCAACTTAAAGGTGAATGTTGACAGAAAGCTTGGCCCATTTCTCCTTGCGTACTGATACATGCTGAGGTCATTTGTGTTTCTCTGATCCTCTCTTACTGAAAATCGAATTGGGGGCAAGTTGCCAGTTATCAGTAAGCTTTGATTTACTTGTTTTAACAAGTGAGATAATGAATATGCTGCAGATGACCATTGTCTTGAGATGTAGCCATGAAAATTGTGTTGATATACGTAACACAGAGTTTAAATTGAGTGCACATTTGTAGTACAAGGAGTTGATTCATGGTATTGTCGATAAATATCCTAACATTTGCTTCGTTAGCATCTGAAGACTTATGAGGACTGTGGTTAGAAACCAGAAGGGACGTGTCATTTTGATGCATTCTTCCATAAAAATTTCTTTTTGTCTCAGTAAGCCTGTTCATGAAATGTTAACTTTGTTTTTAAGACATAGTTTCTTAGCAAAGAGAAATCTAATATTCAGAAAAATTATCCTGTAACATGTATTATTTTTGTCTGTTGATTTGAGTAAATAAGTTCCTGTTGTTTCTGTATGTGATGACAGTGTGGCTTAATTGACAGGAGTGATGTCCTGCATATCTAATTCCTTAGTGTGTTACGGTTAAACATGCTGCCATGACCAGATTTGTGCATGTGAAATTGTTGTTGAAGTTGGGTGTAGGGAACTGAAAGGAACTGCTTCTTTAACCACAGAGGAGAAGATGGTGACTAGGGATTCACTTTCCAGTAATGCTTCACATCTTTGCACAGTATTTAAATACGTTTTACCGTCGGTTTCTAGCTATTGTTTGTTTGGAATGAAGGTAATGACTGCGTGTGTTGTGCAAGCTTTGTGATGATGATGCTCCACCAAGACACTTGTAGTTTCAGAGGTAAAATAAAAGGGGGGGGCTAGCAGAAGTTAGTATTATACAAATAAAGAATGAACTGGTTAAACGTAATGTTGAATGAGTACTAGGCGAGGTTGAAAATTGTCATTATTATCAGTTAAAGTTTGGCATTGTGCATATTTGATGAAGTTGGGAGTCATTGAATGGGAACCTTCCCGCATGTATGGTTTAGGTGTTCTTATTTTCTCCCTTGGTGAATGTATTGTGTTTGTTAAAAGGACTTTTGTGAAAATAATAGTATGCCTTGGGGTGGATATACATTGCATGAAGAGAAGAAAGAACCAAGGAATGAAATGAAGGTGGAAATTGAGACTGAAGAAGCCTGCAGGCCGAGTCACCACACACCTAGTGTGTTTCTTACTGTAAAGCCTTTGATTCTCGGTACTTTGTAAGCTCAAACTGCTGTTGTTTAGTTGTTCATCTCTGCAATAAATTGAGTCAGCAGTTCTACTGGTGACAGTGGATCATGTAACAGAAAAATGATTTTTTTGTTGTTAAGTCAAGAATAGTGTAAATTTGGATGCAGTCTCCTTGCCATTTTAAAACAAATATGCCTATACCTGCAGTTCTATCTTGTGTCTAGGATGGTTGGTACTGTGTAACATGTTGATATAAACTGTTGTGGCATTACACTATATGAAGTAATGTGTACGTGTGACAGTCTTGAGTATGAGAAAGCTACATGTAATCTGAAACAGTCAAGTCTACTAAGATGCAATGCTGTGTTTTTGGGTGATTGGTTCCCAGTGTTCCAGAGCATCATAGTGCAGGGTCAAGCAGTGGAAGAAGGCTGGACTGCTTGATCCTGAAGGTGAAGGAAGTACATTCCTCAAAACATTGTGAAGTACTCATCAATTGACACAGCATCGTGCCCCAGAAAACTTGAATCTTCAGCAACATCACTGTGAGAACCTCAAATCTCACATGTGTAATCTGTTGCATTGGCATTTCAGACTGCTTACAATGTTGAGAACTTCATTAAATGTACTTAAAGATGACATTTTTCTTAATGTGCAACATGTTACCTGATAGTATGTTTTTATGTGGTTACAGTTTTATTTTGCTTGTATGCCTTGTGTAGTCATGACTGTATGTTGTATGTTGATTGGAGTGTAGCAGGCAGCTTATATGCACTGTTGTGCCATACGTGTTTCAGATTATTTTGGGCATTGTTGAATTGCCCTTTCAGAAAATGAGCATCTCACATGAGATGCAGAACATAATTGACATGATTTCATACTCTGATATAAAATTATTTGAAGGCTGATATGCTATATTGTTGTATTCACGCAAGTAAAGCTAGGCCTACAAAGAAGTAGGAAGGAAACCTTCCTCATGAAAATTAAGGAACCAGATGATTCAGTATTGCATTAAAGGTAGCCAGCATATGGTTGGTGTAATGTTTTAATTATATGGGAACGTTGGGTCCGAAAACTTCACGAAGTATGACTGACGCATTCTGTTAATAAACAAGTACTGAAGTTGTCCCTGCCCCTTTGCGAAGAAAGGATATGGGGGGAGTAGGGGTATAGTTCCACTCATTCTTGACACAGTATTAATGTGTTCGTCTTTAAAAATACAAGGTTGATAAGCTCAGTATCAAGTTTTATCTTCTTTGAAGTATCTGTTCCTTGCAGCTGAGAACCATCAATGGAAGGTGTGTGGCTTGTCAGCATACTTAACATTGGAGATAGTGTCAGCATGAAGTAAGGCTAGTTGGTACTGATTGTTGAACCTGTGTGGTTGCTTTGTTGGAACTCTAAAACTCCAGTTCCTTATTTTTATTGACACTGAATTGTGTATTAGGGCTCCTGAAAGTGCTGCAGACTGTATCTTCACTATCCCTGCAGATACAAGACAGGCAATGGCCATACAAAGGTAACACTGAGGCATGTTCACATAACCACTGTTCCCATGGAAAAGCAGTAAGTATTACATATTCCAAGTGTGTGTGTATAGCCTTAGTTATGTAGCATGCAGTGCGCATGTGCTGTGTGGACTGTCTGGCTGCACCGTATTTTTCCACATACCTCATAAACAGCATGAGTTTTGGAAAGTTACCAACATGTAACATGCTTTGATTTAATCTAAATATTTCTCATTCTAAGAATTGAGCAAGATGTCATAAATATATGTGGGTAATAACGCAAATTACACTTTATTGTCAGATTGCAATGAAACTGAATTTGCTTGACAGATTTTCAAGATATACTGAAATACCAAATGTAATGAAAACCCATCCAGTGGGAGCCACATTTTTCCATGAGGGTGGATAGACATGACGAAGCTAATGGTTGCTTTTCGCAAACATGCTTAAAAATGTTGCCTTCCAGGTATAATTGCTGAAAGTTTCAAAAGAATTCACATGCAATATAAGGTTCAGATCAGGTACTTCACTGCCTGCAGCAACAGTGTTAAAGTTTTAAATAGTTTGTGTTAATATTTACATGTACAACACACTGTTTGCATATTTATGGCCATTCAACACAGTATTTGCAGCAATTTTGTTGAAGTCTCTATTAAGGAAGATGAAAAAAAAAATGCATTTGTACACATGTATGGTGCAGAGGTTATACATACATGGTTGATGGTATTTGATATTGTTTATTAGCATTTTGGTGCCAGCTGTGACATACATTACATATGGTGTGATTCTCTCAAGGCCAAGTGTCTTTTACCACACTATGGCCAATTATGGCTCCTCGTACACAACCCCGAGGCTGTCTTAAGATGTACCATCACTTTGCACTAATTGGTGTGAGTTTAACCTCGCAGTAAGGAAATCAAACACACTTCTAAATGAAAAGCATCCCATTGTTAAAAAGTAAAACTAAATACACATGCAGTAGTTTGTTTACCGTATCATTATATACTATATTCTGCTACATGTTTTGGCATTATATATATGTAACAATATTGTAAACAAACTACTGTTAGTATATGTAGTTGGGCTTAATAATTGAGTAATACATGGAAATGATTGAACATGTTAAGAAAAGCATCCTAGTTTTTGTTTGTTCTGTAGTTGCAGCACATTCTATGCACACTTTAATAATTTACTGGATTTTTTTGAATGAATGAGAATGTTCTTCAATATGAAGTCAATATTTGTTCAACTGTGGTTCATCCTGTTCCTTCCTATGCAATGTAGCAAAGCTGTATTACATCACAGCAAAGTGGCGCGTTTAATGTGATGTTTCAGTTCCACACAAGAAGGTTGATGTGTTCGCATTTTAAATGGTAATGTAATCAGATTTGGAAATTCTTACCAATCTGAACCTGTAAACAGTTGGATATTAAGCTGTGCACACCACTAATGAGACCTCACAGGATTGTGTGTATTAATGTAAAGCAGTAAGTATAATTAAACTAAATTTTTGTCAGACTAAGCTGCAAGTACAACCAAAATGCATCTTAATAAAGAACGGAGCTGTTCAACAGCAGACGTCACAAATCATACGTGCCTGTTGCACTGACTGTTAGTAAAACAGGAATGTTGCTCCTGTTACTGTTAGTTTAATATTTACAAAGGACTTGGCTGATTAAACAGTAAGCATGTTAATGCTAAGTTTGTTGCTTGTGTTCCATGTTATAATTGTTACTCTAGAGAGAGAATTCATGCATAATGTGAAAGTGTGTTTACAATCTCAGTCCCGAATACATTTCACACTCATTACTCCGCTCTTCTTTAGTTATCCACGTGAACTTGGTAGCTAAAAGTAATCAGGTGACATGTAGTGTTCCTGTGTTTATTCCACTAAAATATCCCAAACAAAAGTTAACACATGTTTGGCAATTTAATATTTTACGTCGTATCAGCATGCTAAATTAAGGGGTCATACTATTGCTCACACTCAAGATTTAATGTCTACCATGTTACTATTATGTTAAATTAGGCAGTATGAAGTTGGGTTGGTCACTGTGTGACATGTTTCATGACAATCGGTGAGCTGGTTCAAAAGTTTGTGGGCACCTACATAACCACAGAAGGAATTATACTTGTATCATGTAGAATTTCCGTAATTTAGATGTAAGAAATGATCGTTACTAATTTGTTCACATAAGTATGCATTTTTACTTTCACAAAATTAGTTTTAGTACCATATTCCAGTAACATCTAGCCACCATCTTTTTGTTCAGTACTAATACAAATAGCAATAGCAAAGTGGTGCTTTAGAAGTCGTAATTATTTACGCAGTGGAGCAGAGTCTTTCTTGAGAAGCTAAGTTCGCAGCTAGTTAAGAAATTCCCCGCATTTTAAGGAACACGAAGGTTATCGCCGAATTTATACGTGTCCTCCACCTGTTCCTATCCTGAGCCAGATCGATCCAGTCCATACCACCACATCCCACTTCCTGAAGATCCACCTTGGTACTATCCTCCCATCTGCGTCTGGGTCTGATTCAGACGACACTGGAAAAATTTAATGGTAATGCATTGGGGTGCAAAACGATGGCTAATGCCAGTATTGTAAAAGTTGGTATTCACATTAAAGGGGCAAGTAATCGCGAAGAGTGACGTAGTGCTAAAGAACAGTGCCATGGCTCCAACATAAAACACGTGACACCAATGTATTCGAACCATATTGGACATGCATGGCAAAGTGGGAGTTATAGACCAGCGTTTAATATCGGATTGTAAATACACCAATCAAATGAAGTAAAGTTTGTATTATTATTATTCTTGTATAAAGCATCAATTGGTTTGACTGACAAACAAGTGTTTTAGGCAAACTGCCGAAGAAAATGTTTGGACATGAGTCAGCTAACGTGGCAGTTTAGAACATTGCGTGAAACAAACTGTAAGATTATAGCATGTCATGTAATTTGGGCAATAAAATGTATGAAGTTGCATCATGCATTAGTTTAGTTTAGTTTATTCGTCCAAAATATCATACATATGATAATGGCCTCGTCAGTATCTAGCAATGTACAAGAAATAAGTCCAATAGCAACGAACATAGTATTCTACAAATGATTTCAGAACCGCTTATATATAATGTAATAAGTTACGATATAATATTGTACTGTATTAATGCATGTAGAATTCTGGCAGAAACCCCTTTTAGAAACACTGTGGTTCAGAAGACGGAGCAAATTACATTACTGTATGAATGCTCGATCGGCGCAAAAATATAATAGCTCACATAGTGGGGCATTTGTTGGTAAACCTGACAACCGAGCCACAGACACGGATTTTCCGTGCCTCGGCGCGAATGTTGGTTCTTAAAATGGTTTTTAAAATTAGCATAGTAAGTGCATTACATTGATTTTGGTATTTTAGATGCTGTCGTACCATTCCTTTCGACACAATCGCCCATGACTTGTGCAGAATACTTATAAAAAAGGTTGCGCTACAGTAATATTACGTGAAACATGTTAAGTACCCCATCTTGAATGAAGAAATCAGTGAATGGACCAATGTGATACTGGTCACCTTAACTCTATATTCCCGCGTTTGTACCAGTAGCTACGTTATTTGCACACAGACCGTGACAGCTGTAAGTAATGCGTATTTGATTAATGAATTTTATTGTGAGTAATTTATAACACGTATAGGCTATGAAAATCCTTAAAGATTTGTATGTGTATATAATGTACATCAATATTATGACTTGTCTGTTGTATAGTTACAGGTATTATCGGAGATTTGAAGTTTAAATACGTTCAATTGTAGTTGTTTATATGTTTTTAATTTAGTGTCTGACACTACACATTCCACAGAATTTCTGACTTTCGGATCCATGGAGTGTAAAGGTAAAGATCACCTCATAACATACCTATGTTGGCATAGAGGGGAGACAGAGATACAGCTCCAACCCATTTGCAGCCTCGGCACTAGAATGGGGTGGGTGGTCAGCACCATGCTGTGGCCGCTTTGCCCCGGAGAAACACTCGGTACCCATTGTGTAGTAGGCTGGGTTGGCCTCTGGGCCGGTCTGTACGGGCACGGAAAATCTTGCCTCCAGCAGCATTCGATTCCCGGATCGTCCACCGCGTAGCGTCCATGGAATTTGTGTATGTTATAATCTGTGAATCCCTTCAAACAGTAAGAATAACTGTCGACGCGGCACATTTCTTTCGGCGGGGAGAGGAACGAATTGTAAGGTACTTGGAGTTAGGTCGAGCGCTGAGAGCTAGTAATGAATTAATCATGGTTCGTAAAATTAAAGTTGCCCTCGAAACCTCTGTACTGAAGGAGGTAGACGAAGAAAATAACAAAGTTATTCAGTGGCAGTTTATTGAAAATACTGAGCATGTACTTGAATCTGCAAGTGAAAACTTTGGGAGTAAAATGGAGACACTGGGTATGTTGTATCGCCATAAATAATGATTGTTCTTAATTACTCCCGTGTGATGCAGGCTTAATTTTACCATATTTTAGAATCCAGAAAACAAAATGGAGTTCATCAAATTTCATGCCGTTAAAAACTATAGTTCTTGCTACTCATGAATGAATTTGGAAACATGTAGTGGCAGGTGCGGTTAGTATCTAATATATTTTCGACATCATATGTAATATCTCATGTAGGAAGTCATATTTTTTTAGTTTCACTGTTTTATCAACATCTGAAGTTCATACTTTTCACTTATTTCCATTCCATCTTATATTTAATACATTTCTTGAACGAAAAATTTATCAGATAAAAAGCCTGTAATCCAAACGAAAATTGTTTGAATAATGGCAAGTACTAAAACGAGAGTCTGTTGTGGGAAAAGATTTTGGAAGTTACTGCTTCTTCACTTGCCAACAAATACTGTGAGTATTATCATTATAATTGGTGGAAAACATAGAAAGATTGTTGAACAAATTCAGGTGTACATTTACAGGGTGCTTGTGTATAGGCAAAGGCATAGATATGACATTCATATGACAAGTACAAACCTCATTAAATATGAAAATGGAGTTCATATTGCAGGAATGAGATTACTCTTCTGCATACTATCAGAAGTTAAAACCACGATACAAAATTTTTAAATGAGCAATAAAAAAGCACTTCTTATCTCACTTCTATGTTGTACAAGAATTTGCCTTAATAAAAGAAATCAGCTCTTACAAAAATGTGTGTAAAAATGTGATGATTTTGTGGTGTAATTATATTTTGTTCCAACACTTGGACAAGTATGTTATTAAATTATGATGTTCTATATACTTGGCTTATTTCTATGAAGAAACTACAGAAAGTAAAGAAGCCTATAATGTTCTGTTCTGTTGTAAAATATAGTAACCCTTATACAAGTGAGGTAGTTTGGATTATGAAGTCCACACTTTTTTATTTTATTTCCAGATTAGTTTTGCAACTGCTTGTAAGTTTTAGAGTTATGAAGTATCAAGATTAAAGTAATATAAGAACAGTATTTTGAAAGGGTGATGTCACAGAGTATTATGTTTAAAGCTGAATGTGATATTCCCTGTTGCTGATTATTTAATAACTGCTTCCAATAGAATTACAGTTAATTTACAAAAGTTGTTGTAGGTCCATTTTAGACGAATGGCTTTTAGTTTTTGTGGAACTGTTGTAATGGTTGAGCAGATATTTACAGGTGATGAGTTAGTGAATGTTTTTTTTTAATGTTTGCCATCCCGAAGTGTTTAACACACACATAAATATACAATGATGTATCAGTCAAACACAACAAAACTTTGTTATGTTTTTTAATATTATTGTATTAGGGCAACATGTCTCGATTCTTATAGAATCATCTTCAGGCCCTTCTAAGAAACAGATCCTCACTTAGCAATGTTTAAAATGTGCTGTGGGATCTCAAACACTCACATTCTTGATATAACTATGTATAAAATGCATTGTGTGAATGTATAATACGAACATAATGACACGTGCATTTTATGCATAGTTATATCAAGAATGTAAGCATTTGGGATCCCACAGCACATTTTAAACATTGCTAAGTAAGGATCTGTTTCTTAGAAAGGCCTGAAAATGATTCTATAAGAATTGAAACATGTTGCACTAATACAATAATAAACATAATAAAGTTTTGTTGTGTTTGACTGACACAGCATTGTATATTTATATATTGAATGTTTGCTCATTATTATTATTATTATTAGTAGTAGTAGTAGTAGTAGTATTATATGATATGGATGTCTCATGTCACAGGCCTTTTCTTCCTGGTACTTCTCTTGAACCAGTGGTGATCTCCACTGCTCAGACTTCAAGCTTCACACTACTGTACTTTCCGTATTATGTGTGATGTTCCAAGTATAGCTGTCTTTTGTAGTGAATCTATCGAATGTTTTCCTGGTATAGTTTCCAAATTTTTCTTTAAGCTTCTTGTTACTATTC
>Ga0123355_10010523_pt1 | contig 14192 bp, 14 predicted proteins | sample TergutEmb28metaG_3_FD_89872 | JGI IMG/M metagenome (GOLD analysis project Ga0123355, IMG submission 89872) | Embiratermes neotenicus P1 segment gut microbial communities from Petit-Saut dam, French Guiana - Emb289 P1 | ecosystem: Host-associated > Arthropoda: Insects > Digestive system > Gut ... | reverse complement strand
GGTCGTCAACATGACCTCGGTCGTGGGATCGCGGGTGCATCCGTTCGCATCGGCCGCCTACGCCACGTCTAAAGCAGCACTGTGGGCGCTGACGCGAGAACTGGCGGCGGATTTTGGGGCTTCGGGTGTTCGGGTGAATGCAGTGTCGCCAGGCGAGATTAACACGGGAATCCTGTCGCCGGGGACGGAGGCGATCGTCGAGCGCAACATCCCGTTGCACCGGCTGGGCATGCCGAGGGAGGTAGCGGACCTGTTGCTGTTTCTGTGCTCGCCGCCGGCGAGCTATATCTCTGGCTCCGAGATCCACATAGACGGCGGGCAAAGAGTGTAGGGCACGACGCCGACATGCGCAGAAAGCCCGCTCTGACAGGCAATTGGCGCTTGGTTCGCGCATTGCCCACAATGAAGGGACGTGCGTTCCTGGGAATGCAATGCCTGCTATGCCCACAGTGGCGCGGCAAGACGTGCGAGGGAGTGCTCAGGGAAATTACCGTAAGGTCGGTGCCTTGATAAGGAGTTATGCTCGCCGTGCTAAGAGTCTTACCAAACCAGTGGTCCGAGCGCGGTGCGCGGCACTGCCCGTTGCGTATTTCGAGAAGCACGTCCTGATTGCCTCGCCGAAGCCCATCAATGCTCCCCAAAACGCGCGGCGACTTCGCCGAGCGGGTCGCGTCTTTTGCTATGCGGCAATACTGGCCCTGGCCGCGATTGCAGGCAATGCAAAGCACAATGCGGTCGCCGGTTCCATTCCCGCGCGATCATTCCCGATGCGGGGCTTGCAGGCATCCTCGCCGCGTCCGATGCTGACGGCGCGCGCAAAGACCCCTAGCGTTTACCCGGTCGGCGGTGGCAGGCGCGGCTGTTCCATCTGATCGACCGGCTGTTCGGGGAACTGCAACGGCAATTCAGCGAGCAGTTTGGTGCAAGTCTGAATGAGCCTCACGTCTGGCCACTCGGGAACGGAGCAGGTATCTCATCGTTCCCATGAGTCACACGCTCCAGCAAGAAATCGATTCCCTGCCGTGGTTCCACCAGATCGATTTCGGAAACGGGATACTATCACCCGGCGCCATCCGGGCTTCCGCGATCCGCCGCATGGAACACTACATCTTCCGCCCCCTCGACGTAGGTGGCAAATCCGTCCTCGACATCGGCTGTTGGGATGGCGCCTACTCGCTTGCCGCCGTGCGCCGTGGCGCCGCCCGTGTTCTTGCCACCGATCATTATGTTTGGCACGAGGGGCCTGGCGACCGCCGATCCTTTGAGCTGGTCCGCAAGCACCTTGCGCCCAGTATCGAGGTGATGGACGCGCTGGTTGAAGAGCTCTCTGAGGACCGGATTGGAACCTTCGATACTGTGTTCTTCATGGGTGTCTTCTACCACCTTCGGCACCCCTTCGCGCTGCTCGAGCAGGTTGCGAAACTGGCTCGAGAGGTGCTGGTGGTGGAATCACGACTCACACAAGGCTTCGTCCCGTGGCCAATGATGAGGTTTCATCCTGGCGCATTTGAGAACGATCGCACCAACTGGTGGACGCCGAACCGAGCCTGTATGGAGGCTCTACTCCGCGACGTCGGCTTCAACCGCATTCGGTTCACGCGCTCAGACCGCCGCTTCCGCCGCGGTTTGTTCCACGCCTGGCGATAGACTCTGGCGCTCCCGCAGCATCAAGGACAGGATGCAGGATCATGTCGGTGGTGGCCCGAATCTAACTTCCACAGCCTCGCGAATGATGATGCGCGAACCGCGCGGACCACGGTGGGAGGATAGTCGCGATAGCCCAAGCGGTTATCACTGATTTCGGACGGGCTGCTGATCACCACGCCGGGCGTGTTAGGCGCGGTCCACACCGCGAGCAGACAAAACAGCCGACACTGAATCCTTTGCCGGCCATACGAGCCCGCCTTCATCGACGCTCGCCAGGAAAAGCATGCCGACGCCGAGGGTGGCACAGCCATTTGCTTGCGAAAGTGGGCCCACGCAATCGCGCATTGGTTTCTTGGCGGTCTGGTATCTCATTCCCGCGTGGTGGAATACAGACGCCGGTTCTGGCACGCATGGCCAAACACGGCATGCCGCTTGATGGCGAGGACTTCATCGACATGATCTGACCGACGGCGTGGCCGATCCGTGGACCGCCGAGCACGAGGCAGACCTGAGGGGACCGCTCCGGAGGAACTACAAGGAGGACTACGACTAGGACGCGATAGCTACCCTGATCGCGCCACCAGGGCCATGCCACTGCTCCATGCCATGCTGACCATGCGGAAGCCTGGCCGAATGGCGAGTTCGCTGAGCAATTGCGGAACCTTGGCAGCATGGCCCTGCGGCCAGCTGTCCTGTGGCAGCATGTCGTCGATCACGTAGAGCCCGCCTGGCCGCAGCAGCTCCAGCGCTTCGTCCAGCAGTTCATACTTGCCGGGCATGGCATCGGCGAAGATTAGATCAAATGATGTGGGCGCCTGACGGCGCAGGAAGCGGGCGGCGTCCTCGGTGACGACCTCCAGCCGCGAGTCATCACCGAGCACATCACGGGCGACCGCCTGCCATTGCGGATCCACATCGACGGTGATCAGCTTGCTGTCGCGATCCATGCCATCCAGCAGCCACGCGGCGGACACTCCGGTACCGGTGCCGAGTTCCAGCACGCGACCACCGGGCTTTGTCCCGGCGAGCGTCCGCAGCAGTGCGCCAGTTCTTGGCTCCGAGGGCATGGTAAAGCCCAGAGCGGCAGTACGATTCAGGACTGCCTGCAGCTTCGCAGGTGGATCGAGATGGGCCAAGTCGTTCATGCGCCGAGCCTAAGGGAAGAGTACAATTTCTCAAAGATCGTGCGTCCAGGCCATCAAGGTCCGCATGACCCGGCAGCCTGATGCCGGCGTTGTTGACCAGGAGAGGGGGTTTAGGTTTTGGGAGGACCCTCCGCCGCTGGGTCGAGCCGATTTAGGCACGCGTTGGTGTCCCGGAAGGCGATACTGCGCGTCGCGATCACCTTGTTGTCGGGCCGCATCGTAGAAGTGCTCAGGCGATCAAGGATAACGACATGGGTCGCGGCGCAACGGGAAGATGTTGGGATTCCAATGATTCAGCTATTCGTGGACCCGATTGGACGCGAACATATTGTTCTGGGACTACTTGATCACGGGACCGTGAGTCCCCACATGTGTCGCGCTGGGAAGAGACCCCTGGACCCGACAAAGAACTGATTGGACCCAGAGCGGACGCCACAGGCCTCTCCCAGCCTCTCCTGCAATATCGCGCGCGACGATCTCTGCTTTCTCGCGTCGCGTTCTGTGTGGCGTCTCGCCGCCGACGGGATCACCGACGTAGGATATTTCGACTGCCATGAAACCGGTAGCTCCAGCGGTCGGCTAATTACCGTGCTCACGATAAGCTTCGGCGTGGTTGGGTTGCCTACCCGAACGTGCTTGAACGCGTCCCCAATATCATCAACCGGCTCGAAAAGAACTGGGTTCCTTCTAGATTTCTGACGCGTTGCTCGGGGATGCTTCGCAACAGCCAGGTAATCGACGCCATGAAACACAGCCACGCACGGGCACTTTCGTGTCGCGCGGCGATCAATGCGGTCGTCCATCGCCGGCGCGCGCGCTCGTAATACAGTGGGCATGTCGGATGATCGTTCTCGACCCAAGCCAATCGCTGCCGCATCCATTGGACGAGCCGAATAGCGAACATCCAAATCATGAATTCGGCGTCCGGATTCGCCGACGAAAGCTCACCCTCCGAGGGTTCCCTGAACCTCATCATAGCGCTTGATCTTGTAGACGGAGACCGAGACGATCCAAGCGAAGATAAAAATGCCGATTATGATGAAGCCAAGTGTGCCGAAAGCACTATCGCCATTGAGCAATGCGATCTTGTCCCAGAACCAACCGGTGAGATTGAATTCACTCCGTATCAATCCCAATGTTTCCAGTCCGCCAATAAGGATCGCCACCAGCACCGACACCGATGTGATGGTGATGTTGTAGAACAGCTTGCGTATCGGCCGCATGAACGCCCAGCCATAGGCTCCCAGCATGAGGATGGAGTCGGTTGTGTCGATGAGCGCCATGCCAGCGGTGAACAAAGCTGGAAAGACCATGATCGACCAAATCGGCAAACCCTTCGAGGCTGCGGCCGCCGAGATGCCGAGCAGGCCGACCTCGGTAGCAGTATCGAATCCCAGGCCAAACAGGAAGCCGATGAAATACATCTGCCAGCTATGGTCAACGAGCTTGAACAGGCCCCGAAAGAAGCGTCCGAAGAAGCCGCGCTTGGCCAGCAGGATGTTTAGGTCTTCATCTGAGTACACACCGCCGGCCTTCACGCATTTAAAGGTGGAGATGATTGACAGCAGAATCAGTAGGTTCATCACCCCAATGGCGAGCAAAAACATTGCGGAGATCAGCGTGCCGGCAATGTTGCTCCAGTTCTCCAACACGTCGAACTTGTCCTTGATCGCTACGGTTGTGAGCGCCACGGCAGCCGACAAGCCAAACACGATGGTGGAATGACCCAATGAAAAGAAGAAGCCCACTCCCACGGGTCGTTGGCCCTGTTGCATCAGCTTGCGGGTCACGTTGTCGATGGCAGTGATATGGTCGGCATCCACGGCGTGGCGCAGGCCGAAGCTGTAAGCGAGCAATGAGGTGCCGAATAGCAGTGGGTAGTCGTGGAACACCACAAGCGCTACCGCCCAGAGCAAGGTGTTGGCCAGCCCGAGAAACACGTAGATGCCTGCCACGCGGCGGCCGGTGCCGCCCGCCAAGCCTCGCTTCAGCGCGTCGAACATGTGGACTTCCCAGAACGCTCTCGCGTGCCTAGATCGGTAGCAAGCAACAAGTTGACAGGGCAATGTCGGAACCGGGGGTTGGCAGCGCCCATAGACTGTCAGTCGGGTTTCCACCCTAAGCCGCCGGTCTGGTCTCGACCCACTTCTGTCATCCAAGCGGTTTGGTCAACGCCTCCAAACACTCAATGTGACCAAGTTTGGTCGATGACATCGAGCGCGGCCGCCGATGATGTTGAGCAGCTACATTCTAGCGCGCCCTGGACCTTAGGCATCCACCCGTACGTACACCCCGGCCGAACCCGGTGCATGCGTCATGGCTTGCCGCATGCGCGGCGAATTGGGCGAGGAATGTTGCTGTTGTTCCTTCCACTCCGGACTTTCGGGCACGGCCGTGCTGGCAAATTCGTAGACCGTGCTGTAGCCGCTGGTACCCTCGAGAACCCGATAGCGGCGGGCGTAGATCACTCCCGGCACCTTGCGGTAGCCTGGCACATACTCCCCACTGTACCACGCGTTCCACTCCGCATCGACCTCGGCGGGGACGGACATCCGGCCAATCTGCAACACCGGCGCCATGCCACGCTCCGGCATTTCTATGCCGTCCGGGTAAATTTGTTCCCCGACAACGCGTGTCAAATTCTTCCCAATCACCGACGGCGAGACTTTCTGTCCCCACGGCGTCCGCGGCCGGTTGGTAAACGCCGGTGTCTGCATCACCGCGACACTTTCCAGTTCATAGCATGCCAGGTACTGCGGACCACCCTTGACTGCCTCGTAGCGGGCCGCTGCGAGAATGCCGGGCACCGACAGCAATTCCGGTAGATGTTCCTTATTATACCACTCGTTAAATTCCTGCGCGTCCTTGGCGTCGATATCAACGTACACCATGAAAATCCCGCGACCTTTTTGTGGCATGTTTCCATCTCCTCTGTGAAGCGTAGCCGCGATCGGTTTGCCTCGTCTCGTTAGTACCCGGTCCTCACGCCGGGGGCCCAGGAGAAACACGAGACCACCGACTGGGGAGCCATCTTAGCCGACATTTCCCCAACTCTGGAGTGGTTGAGCGCGATCCTCGGTCTCATCTGGGCACCGCAATGACATTCGGGCGCGACCGACCTCGGCGGCGCACTCTCATAACCGCGGCCCGCGCCGAGCAATGTGACGCTGCGGCCCCGGTTACGATAGTTCCCCACGTCCAGTCCGATGAGCGGCGGCAGGAAACGGAGCCATGCCAGTCATGACCGAAGGAGTGCGCGAAAGCGACACCAAGGAGCGCCGAGCGACTAACGTGACCACGCCTGTCGTCGACTCTACCGATTAGATAAGTGCGTCAATTTACGACGGCATTTGGCCGAGATAGTTGGGCTTGCCGACTTTGACGCCAGTGCTGCGAATGATGTCGTACGCGGTCGTAGCGTGGAACTGCACCTGCAACATCGCGAAATGGTACAGGTAATTCTGACACTTGAACTCGCGCGGCTGGCCACCCATCGGGACCGTGATGACGGTATCTTCCTTGCCGTCGAGCTGATCCGCGCGCAGCCCTTTCAGGAAGTCGACGGTCTTGTCGATGCGCGCCTGCATCTCGGCGAAGCTGCTGTCCTGGTCGACGAAGGACGGCAGGCTAATCCCGGCAACCCGGCCCGCTCCGCATGCATGAGTGCAGACCTGCCGCACCTGCCGTTCGAGCGGGAACATGTCGGGGAAGAGCCGCAGGTTCAGCACTACGGTGGTATCCCATTTCTGGGCCGTGGCGTGCTCCTCGGCCTTCTGCAGCACAGTCTTGAGGCCACCGAGCAACTGCAGGCATACCGGCACAAAGCCGCTGTACATCGTGATTGCCATGAGACGCTTTCCTTGTTGTGCTCAGAAAGATTGCGGGCGATCTTAGCCCGTGCCATCGAGGAGACAAGCCGGATAAGGATGCCGCTACCGCACCTGCGGCAATTCTATGCGCACTGCGCGCCGGCGCGGGGTCGAACGGCCTGGCCGGGTCGGGTCCTGCCTTGCCGCTCTGGGTGGTGAGCGGTCGTTCGCCGCGCGGCAGCAGGGCGACGAGGTTGCGCCGAAATCCGACCTTCTGGTCTTCAACCCTGCGCGTACAGTGATCGCCACCGCGCCATTGACACACCGGGCGGGACCGCATCGCCACGAGGCTTCGGAAGATCGGTTGATCATTCATTTTACAGATGGCCGCAAGTTTGTGTTCGAGGTTTGCGATCGTCCGGTGCTCCGCTTCATCTGCACGTTGCCTGACGTGGCGATGAGGTCACAGCTGCGTGTACCGCGACAATCAGATTGTGAGTACCAATCCTTATTGTCGGCGCACAACTGCCTCACCCCAAGCCCCGATGAGCCGCGCCATCTAAACGATCACGGCCCTGCAACGGCGTCGGATAGACCGAGGCCAGAAAGTGAAGGAAGGGTGGCAGTGGAGATGGCTTCGTTAACCGCAACCGGCGGGCACGTGCTACGCATGTAGGGTGCAGGAGGCCGGGGGCAGATGGCGTCATCGGTTTGGGGGCGTTGAGCGCTGTCCCGGCCAGTGCCCGGCAAATTGTCCATGTGGCAATTGCGTACTCCCTCATGAGACCGCACGCTTGATGTCGATTGCGGCGGGGATGGATCACCGAGGTGCGCTCTGCGCCGCTCTCTTGGTTCGGCCGCCAAGCGAGCACCAGCAGCAGGCTCGGAGCCGCTACGGTCGACGAGTCAGGCGAAAGCCGGCATCACTTCCGTTGCGAACAAATCGATCGAATGTCGCGCCTCCTCATATGCCATCGTCCCGAAGGCAAAGTCGCAGACGAAATAGCTGGCACCCGCCGCCTCCGCGACAGCGCCGACATAGTCGCGGACCTGCCCGGGCGTCCCAGCAATCCCATGACCATGCGCCTGGAGCGCGCCCCATTCCTCTGGCAGCGCATCCTTGAGCGGAAACGGCACGCCGTACTTCGCCCACAAGAGTTCCATGTGCCGCCTCCAGGGTCGATACGTCCGAGTTGCGATCTCACGCGCCTCCTTTTCGCTCTCGGCGACGACAATGTGCCGGTTGATCCCCATCATCGGAAGCTCCCTCTCGTCGCGACCAAGCTTCTCCCATTCCGATTTATAAAGATCGATGATGGCGCGCGCCGCTGTGGTATCTCGCAGCGTGATGATATGGGCGCCGCGTTCGGCCGCCCAGGGGATGCTGTCCGGCCGGCTCGTGCCGTACCAAAGTTCGGGATACGGTTTCTGCAGCGGCTTCATGACGATCGGGACGCCATCGAAATCGTAATATTTGCCGTGAAACGTCAGGACGTTCTCAGTCAGGCCGATGCGGATCGCCTCGAAGGCTTCGCGAAAGCGCTCCGTCCCGGTCGTAAAATCAACACCGTAGAATCCGACTTCAATTGGCGAGATGCCCCGCCCGACGCCGTAGAGGAACCGCCCTTGGCTCATCTGGTCGAGCATGCAGACTTCGTCGATGATGCGCAGCGGATGATAGAGCGGCAAGAGATAGACCATCGGCCCAATTTTTAGCCTTGTCGTGCGCTGCGCGACGGCGGCGAGAAAGATACCGGGGGAGGGCGCATAGCCCAAGGGCGTATTGTGATGTTCGGCGAGATGGTACCCGTAAAAGCCGGCGCGATCGTAGGCCTCGGTGAGGCGCAGCCGCTCCTCGAAATGCTGCGCGAGCGGCCGGCTACTGTCGTCGAGATGATCAAAGACCCCGAAGCGCATACATCTCCTCCTCACTTTGTTACAGCGAGCCACGCGAAGCGCTCCGCGCTGCCCGTCTCACACTCGGCCAGAGTCTGTTGTCGTTGCGTTCCTTGGCGCCGGTGGGAACCTGGCGCAGGAGCAGCAAGGCCACAAATCTCACAGCCGCCGAACCGCTGATACAGAGTCCGACCGCTGCAAGCCCACTGTATCCGAGCAGGAGCTGAGCCGCATAGGGTCTCAGCGACGCGCCGAGAATGCCCCCCAGGCTGTATGCTGTCGAGGCGCGGGGGTACCGTACTTGAGGTGGAAACTGACTGGCAGCAACGCGCCCATCGATGCATAGACCAGACTCGCCGCCCCCAATGCCAGGCAGAAGTAGACCAACGCATCAGTAGCGCTTCCCGTGCCCAGCAACGGCCGCATCGCACAGCCGGAGACAGCCGCCAGGGCCAAGCCGACCAGCAACACGGGGTGGCAGCCGAACCCGTCCGACAAATTCCGAGGCTAATTGCAGCAAACGGGACGAACCGGCACGTCCCACTCATGTTCGCTAACGCGATAGCCTCGTCAGCCGAGGTATTGCTATCGGCGATGGAGAGACCGTCACGACCTCGGGCCGTTGCTTCGCCGCGTTTGGTGCGCCTGGGACAACCGGCATCAGGTCAACGCGGCGCCACGTCGCTCAGGAATCAGCGCTAGCATCGCCACCAGATCAATGATGTAGATGAGGGCGAGCAGACTGACCGCGGTGGGGAACCCGTGCTTGGCCGCGATCGCGCCGACCACAACCGGGCCGAAACCGCCGACGAGCCGGCCGATGTTGAACAATACATTCTGCGCGGTGGCGCGGGCCTCAGTAGGATACAGTTCGCTCATCAGCGCGCCGTAGCCGCCCAGCATGCCGTTGACGAAGAAGCCCATCACAGCCCCGCCGACCAGCAGCGCGCCTGGCGTAGAGAGCTGTGCATAGACCACCACCATGAACGCGGCGCCCAGCATATAGGCGAAGAACGAGGGCCGGCGGCCGAACCGGTCGGCGAGCATGCCGAAGGCCCAGATTCCGACGCCCATCCCGAGGATCGTCGCGCCGGTCCAGGCGGCGGTCTGAGTCAGTCCGAAATGTAGGTGCGCGTTCAGGTAGTTGGGCAGCCAGATCATCACGCCGTAGTACCCGAAGTTTTGCACCGAGCAGAGGATGATCATGCCGAGGCTGACCCTCACCGTCGCCGAGTCGGCGACAAGCAGGCGCAGCGACTGCGCCTGGTTCCTCGAATGGCGGCGCTCGAATAGTTCCGGCTCATGCAGGCGGCGGCGGATCAGAAAGGCGACGAGAGCCGGGAACACGCCGACCGCGAACATCCCACGCCAGCCAATATGAGGCAGTAGCGCAGGGGTGACCACCGCCGCCGCCAACACGCCGGTCTGCCAGCCGAGGCCGACATAGGCCGAGACGCGCGCGCGTTTCGACGCCGGCCAAGCCTCGGCGACCAGCGTCATGCCGATGCCGAACTCGCCGCCCAGCCCTAGCCCGGCGATGGTACGGAAGACGATCAGTTGCTTGTAGTTCTGCGCCAGTGCACAGAGGCCGGTGAAAACCGCGAACAGCACGATGGTCCAGGTCAGCACCCGCACTCGGCCGAGATGGTCGGAAAGTGTGCCGAACGCGATCCCGCCTATCACTGCGCCGAGGAGGGTGAACGTTAGCAGCGAACCGACCTGCGCCGGCACTAGGTGCATCTGCGCGGCGATCGGTCCGAGCAGGAAGCCGAGGATCAGCAGGTCAAACCCGTCCATCGCGTAGCCGAGAGCCGCACCGAGCAGGGCGCGGCGGGCTTCGGGCGTAACCGTGTCGTCGGCAAGGCCGGCCAGAGAAGGGGAAGGCATTGCGATATCTCTTCACGCCAATATCGCAAGAGGGCACGCTGGTTCGGTACAGTGGCAACCCGATCCGGTCAATCGTTAGCCCGACGGGCTGGCGTCCGCAGTGCCACGCCACCCGCATATTCCGAGGGTGATTGCGGCAACCGGGCGAACGGGCACTTATCCGCTCATTTGCGGCAACGCGACACACGGTCTTCGCGTGGGTGCCCATATACGTGAGCGACCTAGGTCGTTGCTCGCATCGGAACACCACGCGGTTCTCCTGAGGTGTCCAGCCGCTTAGAATGACAAGGTCGTTTCAATAATAACAGATGGTTGCCATTGCGGATAAATTGTGGTGCGCCGGCACAATCCGGCAAGGAGTAGGTGTTGCAAGTCTACTACAGTGAAGGAGTAGCGACCCATACTGGCCCTGAGCCGTGCGTTGGCATCCGCGAGGGTGACGGCGAAGCGTCGGCAGGGGACCGCATAGCCCAGTGAGTGCTTTCAACTACATCAAGGATTGGGTGGAGAAGAAGGTCAGGCGCCGTTTGGCGCATGGTCGGAAGCGAAAGGGCTGCGGCTGGGAGCAGTGCAGTAGGCCGTGGTTGTGGCTGTTCAACAGCTATCGGGTGCGACGCGGCGGATCGACAGCTGCTCTGGCGTGATAGGTCACATAAGCCTTGGACTGAAGCAAATGGGGGCGCGCAGTGCGGGAAAGCCGCACGCTGCATGAGACGTGGGGGGGCTGGAAACGTGGGTCGGTCGGGATGTCTCGGCCTACGACGCCCCGGTGGCGCTCAGAAATGGGCGTCCCGCGAAAAATTGCCGCTTGGAGTGACAAGTTCGTAACGGCGGTGCCGCTGAAGCGCGAATTTCCACGGCGCACGTTGCTGCAACGTTGCGGAGGCTCAAAGACGTCGATGGCGCCGGGAACCTCGGCGAACAATAGGCCCCGTCGCGGGAGGCCTTGATGTATTGCTGCTAATTCGAGAAATTTCCGCTGGAAATTGCTCACTTCCAACGGCAGTACCGCCCTACTGCCACCGCAATTCTCGGTCCAAGGGGCAACGTGACAGCCGTTTCTGCCTTTGCGCGGCATCGCGGACCGGAGAGGATGCGCTCACTCCAGCGCCCAGCGCAGTGTCCGTGCGAGTCCTATGGTTCCGGCACGAATGATGGGAATGCCGAACGTGGGATTGGAGAGCCCGTGCATTTGGCGTGCCCAACCAGGCAGGAGGTCGATGGCGGCCTGCATCCCGAGCGCTTGCACCGGGGCCGCCACCCAACTTGGCGGAGGTCCGGTCAACACGAGTTGCGCGACCTGACGTGCACGCGCATCGCACGCGAGCTGCGGTCTCATGGCCTCCATCAGTTCCCGCGCCTCTCGCCTGCCGCGCGGGATCGGATCGGCTCCCAGCGCACCGGCAATATGCGCCGTCTCGGCAAAGTACCGGTCCTGGTCTGCGGCGGACATGCGGGGTTCCGCATAGCGAACCCACGCATTCAGGAAGCTCGTCGTCTCGGTGACATGCACCCAGGCCAGGAGAGATGGGTCTGACGCGGCATAAGGGATGCCGCTCGGCAGCGTGCCCTGCACCCGTTCATGGATCCGCCGCACACGCGCGATCGCCGCGTCGGCATCAGATCTGCTGCCGTAGGTGGTAACGGTGATGAAGCGTGCCGTACGGCTGAGACGGCCCTGCATATCGGCTCGGAAGTTCGAATGATCCAACACTCCGGCCAGCACCGCCGGGTGCAGCATCTGGAGCAGCAATCCTGAAATGCCGCCCACCATCATTGTAGTGACATCACCGTGCACTCGCCGCACGACCGCGCCGGCCGGGAAAAGCCGTTCCTCAAATTGCACCCTCGTCGGCTGGCGGACCCGCGTCTTGTGACCCTGCGATCTATCGCTGAATAACGAGACGACCTGGGCCGCGACTGCCTCTTTGGCCAGCTTGGCGACGGAGCTCGCCAGGCCGGGCGGGGATGCAGGCGCTGCGCGGTTTGCCATCATGCGCACACGGGGAGCGTCCTCCCCGCAGGAGCCGAGGACGGAAGCAGAACTCTCATCGCGTAGTAGATAGATGCCGTCACGGGAAGCGCTAGGCCCGCCGCGCCCAGGTTGGTTGAGCCTTCCAACGACAGGGCCGTCGCTTGAGCGTTGAGACTCAGCGCCGTCACGATCACGTTTCTGTGTCACGATGCGAGATGGCCAGCAAGGACAGTGCGCATGGGATCGAGGATACGTCGCTCTCGCTCCGGTGCCGCGTTGCCGTCAACCAGGGTCATCGGGGCGGGTGCCTCGTGAGGTGACTCGGACCCGCGGCGTCGGACCAGTTCGCCGCCGCAGGACGCTCGCCCATTCGAAGAGGTTTTAATCTGGAGCGTTTACTCCTATATTGGTCTGGACTTCGGGGCTGTGTGGCCCTGAATCTCAGGATTCCGCGCGATGGCAGTGAGAGAGAAGGGTCCGATAGCGAAGCGAACTCGTGGCCGACCCAAGACGTTCGACCGCTCGGTTGCTCTGCATCAGGCAATGAAGCTGTTCTGGGAGCGAGGCTACATCGGCACCTCGTTCGACGATCTGATCGCCGTCATGGGCATCAATCCGTCAAGCTTCTACAACGCTTTTGGCAGCAAAGAGCAGCTGTACCACGAAGCGGCGGAGGCCTACGCGGCGCAATCCCGCAAATGGTTCGTCGCCGAGCTCGAAGCCGCCACCGACACCAGGACCGCCTTCCACCGATTACTGCAAGCAGCCGCGCGGGAATTCACGCGTGACGACTTGCCTGCGGGCTGCATGATCTCTCTGGCATGCATGCATGTGCCGCCGGCACTCAGCGGCGTGCGCGACATGGTGGCTGCGTATCGTTGCGGAGCACAAGCGGCGATGGCCGACCGAATTCAACGTGGCATCAAGGAAGGCGACGTGCCGGACAGTACGAACGTGCAAGCTCTTGCGGCCTTCTACAGCGCATTGTCACGTGGCATGGCGGTCCTGGCTCGCGATGGCGCGACCCAGGATCTCCTGCTGGAGATTGCCGACATTGGGATGCGAGCCTGGCCTCCTGCACCGCCCCCACAGCCGAAATCCGCAAAGCTGCGCCGCATTCTGCGACGTTCCCGCCTGCTGTAGTAACCGATGTCAATTTGCGAGTGCTGGCTCGGCTAATCCTTGACTGAGGGTCATCTGGACCCCAACTCCGCGGTTATAGGAGCGATCGCTCCAGTTTTCCAATTGGAGGAGGACTGTGTCAGCACGCCCGCGGGCGGGCTTGCCGGTCCGAGTGAGATGTCATGAACGAAGTCACGCGGACCGCATCGGATCTTGGTGAGATCGCTCGCGCCTCGGATGGAAGGAAGCGTTCCCGGACTAGCAGGCCGATTGCTCTTCTGGTCACCGTCGCAATGGGAGCGCTCGCCGTAATTTGTGGCGGCCTGATCTGGCGCGGGCAAAGTGCGGCCCCTGCTCAGGCGCTGCCGCCACCGCCCCAGGTGACCGTAAGTCGGCCCCTGCAACAAACCGTCCAGACCACGGCTCGTTTTCTTGGCCAATTCTCGGCCGTCGACAGCGTCGAACTGCGTGCGCAGGTCGGCGGCACGCTCACCGCGATAGATTTCCGCGATGGCCAGATCGTGCGCAAGGGTGATTTGCTCTTCGTCATCGATCCGCGCCCCTTTCAGATTAAGCTGGACGAGGCCGTCGCCCAATTGAACAGTGCGGAGGCGAAGGAAACCCTGAGCCAAGTGGAGCTTTGGAGAGCGCAGCAGCTCAAACAGACCAGCTTTGGCACAGCTGAGACGGTGGATCAGCGTGCCGCGGATG
>Ga0123355_10010522_pt1 | contig 14193 bp, 9 predicted proteins | sample TergutEmb28metaG_3_FD_89872 | JGI IMG/M metagenome (GOLD analysis project Ga0123355, IMG submission 89872) | Embiratermes neotenicus P1 segment gut microbial communities from Petit-Saut dam, French Guiana - Emb289 P1 | ecosystem: Host-associated > Arthropoda: Insects > Digestive system > Gut ... | reverse complement strand
GTCAAACAACCCTCAAGTTTCAAAATTCACTTATTCGTCTGTCTAATTGAGGTACAGTTTACTCTCTTTGAGCTAAGAGCTGGATCATTATATAACCTATGTAATTGACATGTATGGATGTGCAAATTTTAGTCTTCAAAAAGTTAATATTGATAAAAACAGATTTAAAGTTTAAGAATATTATTAAATTAAGACATGATTAATGTTTAACATTTGTCTGTATTCATTTAAAGAAACTCTGTTCTAGTCTCTTTTCGAAAACCGTTCAAAACGACCATTTTCCCATTGCTTTTTGTATTTTGTAATATACAGTATGTTAACCTTTTGACGCCTAACGACGACTATAGTGGTCGTACCGCACCGCAACCTCTAAATGTTGCATTTTATATATTTATTAAACAAATATAGGCACTGAATAATTTAAACATGGTATATACTCTCCGTTTATTCCTCTTCAAAATGCAGTTTGTTTCATAAATCTAAGGTATTTGGTTCCTGTATTATTCACATTTAATATACAGGTGTGCTAAAATTAAAAAAATAATTCCGGCGCCAAAAGTTTAAAACACCAGTACTAATCCTATTCCGCTAACATAACCCCGTCTAATATAAGAACGGCGAACTTAATCTGTTTATTTCATCGCAGTACGTGTCTCAAAGTAACACGTGGGTTCGGTTTTAAGTATGACAAACGAAAAGTAAGAGGCTAAAAGGAAGACGCGTGTCGTACTAACGTCCCATATTCTCCAGTAGGTTTTTATAATTCTTTGTTAATAATGTTTTAATAATGTTACAAGGCATGTCTCTTACAGCTATGCTTACAATATGAATACGAGAAAATTGTGATTTATGCCATGTTACTTCTTACATTACGACACGTGGAAGAATTGCATTTAAAAATGAGGCCTTCCTTCAGTCAAATTTCTTCGAGACAGGACTTATGTTGACATCCGAAGCTTTATAACAAAGGAAGCTGGATACATACGATGCATCGTCTGCTTCGTTTTTGGTTCTTATCGTGGAGATATCTTGATCCTGATCCCATTTTGTGGCCTAAGAACCATTTCCATAAGCAGTGGTATATCCTCTCTTCTGTCGAGGGACTGCAGTCTCAACTTTCTCAGTACAGAACTCAGCACGACTTTCTCTTCAAGCGTCACGAACTTTTGCCCTGTTAAAAACATTTCAGAGTAACGTGGTACATTTTAAGTATTTAGCACGTAAGGGAACTTCTCATGTAATGACTTTGCTTAACACATTTGGTCTCCAAATTCAGGGCAAGAACAAATTTTTGGTCATTGTTAAGCAAATATAAAAAATCGGCTTTCTAGAGACGCTATCGTAGAGCGAAAAGCATTATGGGTCTTTATGGCTTGACAGTAGGAAACGCCGAATTTTCTACCTGAACTAGCTTCGCAAAAAACGTAATCTCTAATATAGCAACAACGTTAGTCGCTGGTTGTTCGGTTGTTTGGTACTTCATTGGTTTGTTTTTCATTCCCTATAACTAACCATTCTAAAATCACTTGTAACAAAGGCAGAAATTGTAAATAATGGGTATTGTAAAACTTGAAATTTAACCCTTAGCCCGCCAACATGGAGAATATGGTGAGCTCGTAATAATGCCAACAAATGGCAGATGGGATTTAAAAGGGCGTTTAAAGGGTTAAATAACAAATTAATCGACCAAAAGCTAAAAACATTCGCTGAGGGTGCTGTGTACATGTCAAGCAAATAATGGGGATTTTTTTCACAGAGAAACGGAAGAATTATGCTTCTGATATTTAAATTCATTTTAATGAAAGACGCATATATAGTCAAGATATGTTATCAATTCCAATAATTTTATTATGTAGTCATTTATTGCGATAATTACGTTGAAAATCGTTACTCAGTGTTATATAGTAGTGTATTATAGGACAGTTATTGTGTAACACTTATTAACAGAGAGTCTTTGGGCGGAGAAATATCAGGTATAAATAGCTGTAACAAAATATGACTGTCAGGGTCAGTAAAACACTGGCAAATTCGATACATTTATATATATATATATATATGTGTGTGTGTGTGTGTACATAATAAACTACAGTGAATCCTACACACAAGCAGGTGACTTACGGAGAAACTCTCAGGCTTACATTAAACTTGTCAAATTATGTCAAAATTTCTAAACAAGTACAAGTTCTGCAGTTATAGATTTTGATATATAAGTTTTTTCGGGGTTATTTTTGTTGACTTTTTTATACAGCTGTATATTTGTAAACATATTTTTGTAAGGAAAGGTCTATTAGCAAAATAATTATGAAGAACATGTGCGCAAGTAAGTCCCTGTATAATACGTTAGCACATAAAAATTGCCATCAAGATCTGTGCCTTTTTCATAACCATAACGTTTATCATTATTGTAAAACTGTATTCAAATGTTACAAAATTAACGTAACGAAAATAGGATTTACAACCTTCCGTTCCAACAAAATAATATTACCCCGGAGCCACTGCTGTTATAAAATCGTTTATTGTAATTCAGGTTTCAGAATAAACTTAAGGCCTAACAGAATGTAATAGATCTGACTGCGTAGAAAATTAAAATTTTATTTGAAATCTCCTATTAATATGTGCCTTACGTGGCACTCAGATTCCCATGGGGGTTCAAGAAAATAACTGTCCACGACTTACGTAAAATACAATTGATTGTTTTAGATTTGGAATATAAAATAATTGTGTTAATTTAAATATATATTTCTTTTCTTTTAGTTAATTGGAAAACAACTTGTCCTCTTATCTTGAAAAAGAAGAAAATATCACCTATGCAGTTTCTGGGTCCTGCGCTGAATGGAATGTAAGCAAACGGATGTCTGTTCTGCACTCTCTCGGGCAGAAAGTTGTCTGGATTGAAGTCTTCGGGGTTGGGGAACACTTCTGGATTACGGTGGACAATAAATGGCAAAATCGGAATCTGTGTTCCGGCGGGAATAGTGTAATTCTCTGTAATAAGAGCAAATGTGACAGTAACAGAAATATGGCGCCTGCAGCATCAACACAGTGCCACTCCGAAATCCTATGCATTTATACAGAACACTCGACAATGTGTCACGAAGGAAAAAGCTACAATGTACAATCCAATATAAAACTACAGTTAACACCGACAAAAAAAAACTACATATTAGCATGTAACAGTTTTAATGCAACAAAACTACACAAGCACGTAAAGTGACGTGTAGCGAGAATAATAATAATTTCCCACATACTGCCATAATAAATTAAAAAATTAATAAAATTCAAAGGAAGGGATTGGAACTGTCAAACACAACAGTATATAGTAACCTTGTAATATATTATAGCATTATGGGCTACATGTTTCGACTCCTAACGAGTCATCTTCAGGCCTTCAAGATGTAGGTCCAGACATACAAATGTTTACTGCATGGTGGGATCCCCAACGCTTACAAAATAAGATATATACATTATAAAAATATATAAAATTTTTCTATGCTTATGGCACATAGGTATATAAGCAGAGAATATAAAAGTTGTGTTTCTTACAAGTGTAATCTATATAAAGCTTAAAAGAGTGAGTTGGCATTTATGAGAATAAAATAATTAAAACATAGGAATGATGACTGAGTTTAAAAAACTAATAATGCACTCGGAATGCACAGTTATTAAAAACGTACACGATGAGTGCATAAGAACCACGTGACGGGAAGTGACAGATATCTTAATATACTTTCATTAAGATTATGTTTAACTTTTTTAGTATAAAACACGTAATGTGTAATATTTGCTGAACACTGATGTATAATTAGATGGTAAAATACATGAAAGTTATGACTCTAAAATTTTTTAAATGTTAAAAACCTGTATTTTTCAGTTGACTGTGATTAAAATACGACTCTCCTGTTGTTGGTTCTGCGATGAAATACGTCGGAGATGATTGTGTAAACAAATAAGAAATAAATATTTGTATGACCCTATATTATTAATTACATTTACACAGTGCAGGATTTATAGGGAGTACATCCGCTGTGAACATACTTTGTTTATTATATCCAGAGAAAGGGTTTATGGCATTATCCAAATCCATTGTATATGAATCTGCAAACGTCGCTTTGAAGTTCATTTATACTTGTTAAAATCTTTTGCTGAAGAGCTAATCACGCTACAGATACCATCATGCAGATTCCCTAAATTAACTCCATTTGCATTTCGTTAGAAGTAAAATTGTAGTAGATAACAAAATTATTGAAGAAGTAAATTCCTTTAACTACTCGAGAAATTTGATATTTTATGAAAAAGAAGTGGAAATTTATAACAAATTGAATAACTATTAGAAAATAACAGGCTTTATAAACAATATGTTTAAACCACAGAAAACCTCAAAGAAAATAAGAACGAGATTTTACAGTACACTGGCCTTTCCAGCTTTGAATACGGTAGTGAAAATTGACCATTAGAGCAAGAGACGGGAGAATAAAAATAACAACAGAGATGAAATGTGTGAGAAAAACAGAAGGATACACTTGAACAGGTTTTGAAACAAACACCCAAATTGCAATGGAAATAAATATAACGTCAGTTTTGGACAAAACACAGGAATACAGATAAAAAAGTTTGCAACATATACACAGAATGCCTTGTAATAGATTACCGTGGAAAATGCAAAATTACTGACAAAAAGGCAGAAGAAACCAGGGCAGATCATTAGACTTCTAGGTGTGTGAGGCCGGAACGGGCCAACAAGTGGCCTAAATTCATGTTAGTTTGATGATGATGATGGTGATGATGATGATGCATTTTTTAAATGCCTTTCTAAAATCGGGTAGCCTTCTACAGCTAGCTTTCCGGTACTGACACTACGGACGACACTCAGAAAGACCAAAGCGACCATGGAAATGCAAACATGATACTGAGATTCACAGAAAGAAACCTTGACGCCCTAACTCTGTACAAAGTTGATGATGGTTGTGATTATGATTGTGTTACATCCAAAAAAAACAGGCAATATAAGTAAAACGCAACATTGAGGCTCTTTCGTACAGCCATTTTTGCCGTGGAAAATCCATTAAATATTATATATTCTGATTATGCATCTGTAGCCTTAGGTATCCAGCATGCAATGCGCATGCGCCTTATCTCAATCTGTGGCCTGCCCGCTCTACAATATTTTTTTCCACGTTATGTCATAAACGGTACGGTTTTCGAAAAAAGTTACTGAACATAAAATACGTATTTTGATTTTCTCTACAAAGTTTGTCTGAAACATTTCTCATTCTAAGAAGCATTAAGTGAGATATGATCAAAAACGTATATTGTTCTTCATGTAAAGTACTCGTTATTCTTGTCCGATTTTAATGTAACTTGAATTTTCTCGACACATTTTCTAAAAAATACGCCAATATAACATTTCATGAAAATTCATCAAGTAGGAACCAAGTTGTTCCTTGCGGCCAAATGGAAGGACGGACAGACATGCCGAAGCTAATAGTCGCTTTTCGCAATTTTGCGAAAGCTCCTAAAATGATTCAATTACTTTTTTGTGAAACGTAACGCTGCATTTATGTCATGCACCAGCGCTGTCATTTTTAAAAAGAGATGGAGGGAAAATAAAAATTACAGCGTCGATCGTCATGTAAACTGGGGTAATGTCTTACATATAAGGATCAAAATTTATTCTATGATGAATTTCTGTGTATAACAGTAAATACCAAATTTCATCAAAGTCCGTTGAATTGTTCCGACTGCGATACGTACTACTTACTTATTTTTACGTCAACATCCACTTGTCTGGAAATTGCTGGAACACTAGGAAAAAGCCTTAGGGCTTCCTTGATAACCTGCTCTAAGTACTTCATCTTTTGCAGGTCCTCGTAAGTAGCTTCTCGGTCAGAATCCCCGAAGATGCCCTTTAACTCCTCCACCACTTTCTCCTTTACCGAACAAAATTTAGAGCGTTATATAACCACATCTAAACAGCTCCTACAATTTGGGACTTGTAACTTGAGATATGGCAGGTATTAGAGAATTCGAGAAATGGAAGATGGAGTTCCTGCTTGGCAGACAACAAGGATCATCATCATCTAAGCAATACAGAAAACTTTTATCAACTGTTCTAGTGACCATAGTATTTGGAACTTGTGTTTTTGTCTTGCTGCGTATTCAAACAGTTACTGACCTCGTAATCTCGGCTCCCTTTCCCTCTTGTTTGTCCTACTTTCTCACTCAGCAATTCTCAAGTTACCAGTCCTGAACTCTGAGGAGGAAAATTAAGTTAATGTCGAATGAATTGATGTTCGGTTGACAGCATCCAGTAGTATTATGGGTAACCAAGTGAACTTTGGAGGGCACAACTTGATATGCATAATTACGAAAGAAGTTTTTGTTCCGCTTCTTATGTTTTTACAGCCCAAAAAACATAATGCTGTTTATAATAACTTGCTACATATACAACAACTATATGACGGATTCTACAATAGAATATATATATATATATCCCCTTATTGGGCTATTTTAATGGTAGTAGCATAATAGGGAGGTAGCTCAGTCGGTATAGCGACTGAGCTACGGGATGGATGGTTCGGGATCGAATCCCGGTGGGGACGAGATTTTCCGCCCTTCCAGACCGGCCCTGGGGCACACCCAGCCTCCTGTAAAATGGGTACTGGTTCTTTCCCAGGGGTTAAGTGCGGCCGGGGCGTGCTGCTGACAACTCACTCCCTTCTAGTGCCACGGTAATGGAAGAGTAGAGCTATACCTCTACCCACCCTCTGGGTCACACCAGGCCTGTAACGGGAAAACTTTACCTTTACCTTTTAACGTAATAGGGAGGTCTGAGTGAGCAACCACACAAGAAAGAGAAGAAGAGCACGTAGTGTTCTAGAGGGAAAAATCTACAAGGTTATGGCCATTCGGAAAGGGTGTAAAGAGGTGGAGTTAATAATATGGAGCACCTAATCTAAGTAAGTTGTGAGAATGGAAGATGGATTAACCTGACTCCATGTAATCTTCGTAGCGAACTTCAGTGTCTACCTTGGTCACCGTGTATGCGGTGGGAGGGCGTTATTTATAGCTGTGCATCATATGTGTACTGGACAGTGCATCATTGTAATAGTTGAAGAATAAGTGACCAACTTGATGTCACAATTTATTAAGTTTTATTTTACTTCTTCTATGCTCAACATGCTTCCGATAATAATACATCCATCGTCAGGAGCTGCGACTTTTCTGTTGTATCACCACATTGGTTGCGTGTTCTTATTTCGACGTGTGTTGGAGTTTCGGTATGGTTGGTTGGGGTGGTATCCGTGTGGCAGGCTGAAGCCTGCCACACGGATACCACCCCAACCAGCCACTCCGAAACTCCAACACACGTTGAAATAAGAACACGCAATGTGGTGATACAACAGAAAAGTCGCAGGCTCCTAACGATGGATGTATTAATATCCGAAACATGTTGAACATAGAAGAAGTAAAATAAAACTTAATAAATTGTAACTTCAAGTTGGTCTCTTATTCTTCAACTACATCTGTGCAATTATTTGAAATAGTGTTCCAATTGGAAGCGGGGTGGAATACTGCGAGTATTCCAGATGTTCGAACAAATCACTCCTTAACGCAGAGATGTTTTGATTTATGTTTTATTGGGGACGTCATTTCTAATTTTATTATGAAATGCTAATCCCTTAAAAACGTGTACACCCTCACAATAACACTTTCTTAAGCCTAATTAAGAAATCAAATCGTCACTGTATGACCGTTTGTGAGTTGCCGAAATGGAAGTTAGTTTCTTACTACAGTTAAGTACTTTTAAAAATAATACTTTAAATACTGAAACAGTTTAGTGAACTTGGGAAAAGTGGGATGCTTTAGTCCAGGACTGGCCTACTTCAGCGCCCAGAAGGGTCATATAATTAGTTACGGACTCGCCTGAGGGCCGAAATTATTTATACATGTATCGAAAGGGGGGGGTGGATAAATTAATTCATTGTCACGCCATTATTTGCAAACAGTAAGTTAAACTAAAAGTGCACTTAAATGACAAGGTAACAGGCCTTTCTAAGCTCGTTTGAACACACAGAAATATTGGATTACTGTCTGCTGTCTTAAAAACATTTTTTCCTGCTAATGCATTTGACATAATACATTTCCTAGACCGAATATATTGAGTCTGTTAAATTTCATTTTTTAAAATATTCAGGTGACCGAGGGTCGCATGTTGGCCGGCCCTGCTTTAGTCGGTGTCTTGTACAGGCTGCAAGCAGGAAAATCAGTAATTTTACATTCAATTCCCAGCAGAGGGAAAGGAAATTTTTTCTTTTCCAGAGCGTCCAGATCTGTTCTGTGGCCCACCCAACTTCCTGTTCAGTGGGAACTGGGGGCCCTGTCCCCGGGGTATAGCCGCCGCTAGGTGATGGTGACAACTCGCATCCATCTAATGTCAAGATTAAGAAATAACGGTGCAACATCCTCTTTTCTGTACTGAAGATGGAACTAAAACGCCCTTCCGGAACAATGGCACGTTATGTTTCAAAATTGCCGAGCACCATTTCCCAACATTTAGCAACCTTAATTATCACCGTCGTTAGAACCTTGCTTTACATCCTATTAGTATACGTTAAAATTCCTGGTACACAAAATTAATCTGACTTAGACAGCAACAAAATATGGGGCGCCTAAAAATTATATAGTATGTTGTACAAATAAATTCAATTTTCCAATCCCAAATATAATAAATAAAAACTACCTGAACATCTGGGTGAAAGCCAAGCAGGTACAGCGCCCATGATAAGCCCATAGCCGTCGTGTCATGCCCCTGAAATTTAAAGCAGAGTAAATAATTAAATTGACCAGTAAGAGAGAAATCGTGATACAGTCCCTCGCTCGTGTTGATACTCGCATGCTAACTGCCTGATATAATTTGCAGTTGGCTGAACGCTATATGGTGAGAGTCATGACTACTCTAAATTTACTACCATACAAAATGTTAGAACTGACCTCAAACATAAATGTATCCACTTCCTCTCGGATATCTGCATCTGATAACTGTCCTTCCTTCTCTGACATTTCTATCAGCAGGTCCAGAAAGGCCAACCGTGTTCTTTTCCCTGAATATTAACGCAAATTTGTTTTAAGTTATCTGCCAATACTGCAGTGAATATTTCACAATTTACACGCTTAACCCTATAGTTCTCTTTTATATATGTTTGAAATTATAGGATTCCCAGCAAATAATTAATTATGAGACTAGATTTCCACATAGTTTGCCCATTTATTGTGAATTGTAACGTTTTACGTGCCCAGTACCTACTTAGGTTACGAGCCAGTTAACGGTTTTAGATAAACCACACGAGACATTAATTTTTTTCTCTACAAATTATTATAAAACTTTTTTGGATAACAATATCGTAATAATTGCGGATGTGCTGAAAAAATAATATGCATGCAGTTAGCTCGATAATGAGTGACATGTGAATTCTGTAAATTTTGAAGTAATTTTAGAAACTTTCTCCAGACTATAAGTACTTAACGCTGGAAATGCCTACTTACGTGGCATATTTTCTTCTTGACTTTTATAAACGGTTTGGTATTCTTCTCTTCTTTCTTTGATTACCTGAAACAAGTACATTTTTTCTATAATGAAACTCCCGTAAAATTGGTATCGGGCCTCCTTCCTGGGGGTAAAGCCGTTGGAGCGTGGTGTTGACCACCCACTCCCATCTAGTGCCGAGGTTAAAGAAAGAATAGTCTATAACTTTACTCCCCTTCTGGGCTTTCATGGCACTTTCTGGGGTAAATTTTACGTTTTTTCACCTGTCATTTTAAGATTCAAGATTTATTTGGTTCCTTGCTGAACAAATCCTTGCATGTAAGCTTAACCGTATAGCCTGTTCTTAAGTAACAATGACTCAAGCTAAACAAGATAACCTAAGACAACCATTGAAACGCCACTTACCTGCTCAGAGAACCCGTGTAGGGTCTGCAAAAGACGGGCTTCTTCTCTACCTAATGGAGTAAGTTTGTAGATGTAGTCCTTGTACAACCATGGAGAGAACAGTCTCCTCACATACACTTCCCCCATTCTGGAAAAAGGCAGGCAATGCACGCACAACGTAATATTCAGACACGTTCGCATAACGATTGTTGTAGTGAAAGAGCAGTATGTATAACGTAAGCTGTGTGTCTGTAATCTTAAGTATACAGCATACAACGAGCATGCGCCGTGTTATATTGTCATCTGTGGACTGTCCTGTTCTACAGATTTTTTTCCACATTATTTCACAAATGGCACAGTTTCGAAAAAAATTATTGAACATAAAATTTGTGTTTTCATCATTTTCTTTACCAATTTTTCAGAAACATTTTTCATTCTAAGAAGAACCGAGTGATATATGACCAAACATGTATATGGATCTTCAGGTAAAGGAACCGCTAGTAATTTTTGTCACATTTTAATGAAACTGGAAGTTTCTCGACAAATTTTTGAAAAATACTCAGATATCAAAATACATGGAAATATGTCCAGTGGGTGCCGAGTTGTTCCATGAGGATGGAAGGACGGACAGATGGACAGACGGACATACATACATGACGAAGCTAATAGTAGTTTTTCGCAATTTTACGTACGCGTCTAGATAACGATCACTATAAATAAGAACTTTCGGAGTACTACATTTGGCCTAATGTGAGCTTTGCAAGAAGCAAACTACATTCATGTAGTATTGTCACATAATTCGGAAGAAAGCTTACAGTATCCTACCAGCAATCTAGTGTAACTTACAAACTTATACGTATGGCTGGACACAACCACTATATCTCTCTGGTGTAAGGAAAAAGATGCAGAAGGGCGCATAATATGTCGCAAAGTTCTGTGTTGGCCAATATTTCGACATAAGAGATCCGTCGTGCATCGAGAGATATTTTCAGAAGATGCAACTTCTGCTCAAAACTTGAAGGTCTCCACGTCACTATGTCAATCACAAGAGCAAATATAACCGCAGGGGACAAACGGACAATAAATTCCCGGCGAATACGGTCTTCATAAGCGATAAATCTGCCGCGAAAATTGCCGTGCTGAAGGCAAAGACTGGTGAGACTCTGTCTCTGTTAGTATCAGTTCACCAATGCTCAGCACTTATCCATTCATTTATCCCGACGCTATACAGTCTTGGGAATTAAAAGTTTCTTTCAATGGGTAAAAATTATAACAATAGATTTGTCCGTGAATTTGATTATATTTGCAGCTATTAAACCAAATAAACAAATCACAGCTGTATGAAAATTTTGGCCCGTTAGCTTCAGTTCTTTTAATCCATAAATATCAGGACTCATAGAAAGAATGTAACTGATCATCGAATGTGTCTCATCTTCTCAGCGACGTATGTTGCATGCATTTTATGCAGTTTTTTGACAGTTTGTAATATGCGTGCGAGTTAAGCCCGAAATGCGGCTGCAAGGCCTGTAGTCCTTCAGGTAATATGTTGGTTTGTTTCCCGTGTATAACAAAAATTGGATTGCACGGGTACATAGGATTTAAATTCGTCAATATCAAATTTTGTGTTACATCCAGTGAGCAGTGATCGAGGATTTTCATGCTTGCAGACAGACAGATTGGGGCGCTCGGCATGGATGTGAACATGCCTAAAATGTAATATAGGCTATCACTATTTCTACTATCGCTAATAGCACAAGAACATTTTTAGTGAACAATACAATATATTTTATACAGACAGAACAAAAGGTACGAACAGAGGAGTAAGGCCAAACCCGAAATGGCCCTTAGGCCCATACCAAATAGGCCTACGTAAGAATATGAAAAATTTCTAACATACAGGCATAATCGTATATATTTGAACGGTAACTAACACTCTCATTTTAAATGCTGTCTTTCGTTTTCGGCTAATGTAGAGAACTTGACGAAGGTGATAAAAATGATAAATTTCAGACTGAGTCTCGTGAAAAGCGTCGAGCACATCAGATCTTTAAGAGACCAAATTAAATTCACTGTGTTGCGTTCATCGCAGCTACCCAGCACTAAATTTAATTCAAGTTTGTTGAAGTAGATTGGTGATTAAATAAGACAAGAATGGCCAGTACACAGATACTTGTATCCACTTCACTCATTATTTTATTACGAAGCGCTCTATTTTGTAGAGAAAATAAAGAGAAATTAGCAGTTTTACAGTGAAATTTAAGATCCTTCAAACCCGTGTCTCTCCTCCTCCATTATGCAGCTGACAATGTGAAAATAAAACGAAAGGTTTTAAAGAAATTTTATTCTATACAATTTAATCTTCTAAAATTGCATTACAAAAATGTTGGTGGTTATCCATTGTGTGAGAGCACTGAAGTCTCCGGCTAATAAGCATAAAAGTACGGTCGCCGGAATCACGTACCTTAAAATGAACAGTTCTGTTTATCTTCACATAAGAATTCTCCTAAACTGAAATATAAAAATCTTCCAATTAAAGTGGAGCCCGTAATGTCGGTTTGCTCGTCGCTCTGCCTATGTCACAGTGTCGGCTGTCTAGTTCCCGCACCTTCCTTTACACAGCATTACCTGCATCTTTAGCTACACACAAGCGGAATTCCGAGAGGTCGAATTTATTAAGACGAGAGCAAGAATTTAAATTTGGTTTTGCTTTTTTGTAAATATGAAGCACAGTGTAACAGACGGAATACAGTATTTATTCGGAGATAAATTTTTGTTATACGTGGGTACGAAGGGCATTGCCACAGAGGGTTTGTGCTGTGGAAATTATTTAGGGAGAACTCTTACAAAAATATGTGACGGAGTATTTAGAAGTCGGTTCTCAGTGTTGCAGGTCCAAATCACCACTATGTCGACTGATAAATAAATTTACACCAGGTTCATCGTTAACCTTTTGGCGGCGGAATTATTTTTTTAAATTTTAGCACACTCTGTATATAAAATGTGAATAAAACAGGAACCAAATATGTTAGAATTATGAAACAAACTGCATTTTGAAGAGAAAAAACCGGACAGTATATACCGTGTTTAAAATATTCAGTATCTATATTTGTTGAATAAATATACAAAATGCAACGTTTAGAGGTTAGCGGTGCGGTACGACCACTATAGGGGTCGTTAGGCTTTAAAGGGTTAAAGAAGCAAGAGGGGTTAGTACGAGTTCTTTCCGGACAAACATTAGACGACGTTCGACTGTGTTAAGAAGTCCACGAAAATAATTAAGACCCTTATTGCAGTAAAGCGGTTCACCAAATTAATCTGTAAAGACATTCATAAGTTTGCTCCGCTTAAAACTATAAATATTTTCAGTTTTTGTTTGCGACAGTACGTTTTTGTAACTACTTCTGTGACAACAATGTTTAGTGTTGAAGTTGATCCGTCACTACAATTATTTTACGGGAGGGGTTAATTAAACTTTCAAGCAAACACTCAAAATAATGCCAAGTGGTCGTCAGACAGTTCACACACAGCGGACGAACACAGAAGGAACTATCAATCGCACACTATCGGCGGTTTCTAGAAAACAGCCGTCAACAGGTGTCAAGCATGTCTGAGAGTTGCAGGACGCCTTCTGCAACACTTGCTCTAATGTGCGGTAATTTTTTTAGTAATGGAAACGTACGAACGGTTTAGTAGGTTCCACACAAGGGTTCCGCTTTAAGCTCAACACTCTGTATTAATGCGCATGCCTTTTGAGAATCCTTTCCATATACTTCACCTTATCACCGCTTTCACGTATTCCTCTCTGCCATCGTTTTGACAATGAATTTGTACACCCATTGTTGTTTCTGAAATCAGAAAACACAAAATTCAATACCTTTAGTCACTCCAGCTGGTGATAGCTGGTAAGACTTGTAATACTAAATTCTACATTGCGTAATGTGATGTATGAAGACTTTCAGTTGAAGCCTATTAAGAAAATAAGATTCCTTAATATTTCTATTTGTTATACACGTTTATAAATCCACGCTTTTTCTTGTTCATAATATTTCATGTCCACAATCAGTGACACTAACATAATTTACAATTAATATTTCTTCTTGCTGCTGTCCTTCCAAAATCTGTTCTCAGAATGTATGGATGGTAGTTTCTTCCCTTGTGAATAAGTGTGTAATTAACGTTATATTTGTTGTAGAGATTAACGCGTTATTTCAGTATTTAATTCTGTAATTGTCAGTGAGAAATAGCGTGTAAGGATAAGTCTGGTT
>Ga0123355_10010521_pt1 | contig 14193 bp, 8 predicted proteins | sample TergutEmb28metaG_3_FD_89872 | JGI IMG/M metagenome (GOLD analysis project Ga0123355, IMG submission 89872) | Embiratermes neotenicus P1 segment gut microbial communities from Petit-Saut dam, French Guiana - Emb289 P1 | ecosystem: Host-associated > Arthropoda: Insects > Digestive system > Gut ... | reverse complement strand
TTTTCCGTAACTTCGCCTCTGCCAACTTTGGCGGCAACCGCACTACCGCCCTCCGCTACGCTACGGTTGGTCTCATTAATGAAAAAATTCCTTTATTTTTCCCAGAACTATTTTACACTATCCTCTTTTTTGCGTTTGTATTGAGCATGTGCTATTATGAAATGCAGCAGTTAGCCAAAGAGGGAGGGACGACATTTATGAATAGTCACACATTGAGCATCAAAGGAATGAGTTGTGCAGCTTGCGCTCAAAAGGTGGAAAAGAGTATAAAAAAATTAGACGGAATTAAAGATGTCAGCGTCAATTTAGCCACAGAAAAAGCAACGGTTTTCTTTGAGAGCAATCAAACACGGTTGTCAGTAATTCAAGAAACAATCGAAAAAGCCGGATACACCGTGGTTGACGTTGAAAAGGTGGACACACTGGATACCCACAAAACACAGAAGCAAAAAGAAATTCGCATGTTATGGATAAAGTTCACCATATCGGCGGTGTTTGGTTTTCCGCTGTTATATCTCTGCATGATTCCAATGATTCCGTGGTTATCCGCCCCTTATCCTGCGTTTCTTGCCCCTGATGCGTTTCCTTTGCGATTCGCAATTGCGCAACTGCTGCTGACCTTGCCAATCGTCATCGCAGGATACAAGTTTTACACCGTTGGATTTAAAGCGTTTTTTCAGCGAAGTCCTAATATGGATTCGCTCATAGCAGTCGGTACATCTGCAGCGATTATTTACAGTCTTTATAAAACGTATCTCATTATCGGCGGCGACTACCATATGGCGCACTCGCTTTATTATGAAACAGCAGGAGTTATTATTGCATTGGTTTTGCTTGGCAAAACGCTTGAAGCGGTATCAAAAGGAAGAACCAGCGAAGCCATCAAAAAGCTCATGGGACTTGCACCCAAAATAGCGATCGTAATCCGAGGTGGAGCAGAAATGGAAATCCCTATTGATGAAGTTGAAGTAGGCGACATTATCGCGTTAAAGCCCGGTGCAAAAATCCCTGTCGATGGTACGGTAATCGATGGACATTCAGCAATAGATGAATCCATGCTCACCGGTGAAAGTATGCCTGTTGATAAAAGTGCAGGCAGCTTGGTATACGCCGCAACAATAAACACAACAGGTGCAATAAAATTTCACGCTGATAAAATAGGGAGTGATACGGCTTTAGCGCAAATCATAAAGCTGGTAGAGGACGCGCAGGGGGCAAAGGCTCCAATAGCAAAAATGGCTGATATTGTGTCGGGATATTTTGTGCCAATCGTGTGTATCATTGCTGTACTCGCAGGAATTTTATGGTATATCGGCACAGGGGATATAGGTTTTGCATTGACCATATTTATATCTGTACTGGTCATCGCTTGCCCTTGCGCACTGGGCCTTGCAACACCTACTGCGATTATGGTAGGAACAGGCAAAGGGGCAGAAAATGGCATTTTGATTAAAGGCGGCGAAGCGCTTGAAGTCACACATAAAATCAACACAATCGTATTTGACAAGACGGGAACAATTACCGAGGGGAAGCCAACTGTAACGGATATTATTGTAGCGGGAGATATTGATGAAAATTATTTGCTGCACATAACAGCATCGGCTGAAAAAAGCTCAGAACATCCGCTTGGGCAAGCGATTGTAAGCAAAGCGGAAAGCAAAGGGCTTGAAATTTTCCCTACAGAAAAATTCGATTCAATTACTGGGCAGGGTATTGAAGCAGTTGTTGAAGGTATTACTATTCTTGCAGGAAATAAAAAGCTGATGGATGAGCGGGGTGTTTCATTAGTTGAAATAAACGAAGCATCTGATTGTTTAGCCCAAGCAGGCAAAACGCCTATGTATGTTGCCCTTGATGGGAAACTGGGTGGAATAATTGCTGTAGCAGACGCACTGAAGCCAAGCAGTATCATGGCAATAAAGAAAGTGCGAGAGATGGGCATTGAGGTTGCGATGATTACGGGTGATCATAAAAAAACAGCCGCAGCTATTGCCAAACAAGTCGGAATAGACAGGGTGTTATCTGAAGTTCTGCCACACGAAAAATCAAGAGAGGTAATGAAGCTGCAAACAGAGGGGAAAAAAGTGGCTATGGTTGGCGATGGAATTAACGACGCTCCTGCTTTAGTGCAAGCGGATATAGGCATAGCGATAGGTTCAGGTACCGATGTTGCTATGGAATCGGCTGATATCGTGCTCATGCGCTCTAATCTTATGGATGTGCCAACGGCAATCCTGCTCAGCAAAAAAACGATAAAAAATATTAAACAAAATCTGTTTTGGGCGTTTGCGTATAATACTGCGGGTATCCCTATAGCGGCTGGTGTGTTGTTTCTGCTGGGCGGGCCATTGCTCAACCCGATGTTTGCGGCAGCGGCTATGAGCTTATCCAGTGTGTCTGTGCTTGCAAATGCTTTGCGTTTGAAGAGATTTAAGGCTTATTAAAAGACTTGATGATGTTTTCAAGGCAGCTCCGTTATGCGTTTCAACTACTCGAAATTAACCCCAAGTTCATCCAGTGTTTTTTCAAAAGCATCGATGAAATTTTCGATAAAATATTCAACTTCCGGCATATCCAGAAGAACAAGTTTGGCTCTCGATTGCTCTGCGGCCAACCGAAACTCAAGATTACCTGTTCCCAGTTCCTCCAGACATTTTATATAAGCTGCAAGCTTATCTGCGGCCTTGATGAGCTCGGTCGCATCACTATGATCCGACTCGTCTAAGAGTGACGCATATGCATGATGCATTTCCGGCGGTAGAGACTTAAGCAACTTTTGCGCAGCAATGGATTCAACCTGTTTGTATGCGGCCATAATCTCAGGGTTGAAATACTTTATGGGTGTGGGCATATCGCCGGTAAATATCTCAGACGCATCGTGAAACAGGGCGGCGGCAGCGATAAGATTTGGGTCGGCATCCTTCCCAAAAACATCTCTGCGGATGACAGCCAGCGCATGAGCTATGACTGCGACCATATGCGAATGCTCCTGAATATTCTCGGTCACGCTGTTGCGCATCAATGACCAGCGTGTGATATGCTTCATTCTGGATATCAGTGCAAAGAAACTGTAATGCATAATGAATCTCCTATTGCTTTAGATACGAGCTTTTAACAGGTTGCTCGACTTCCTGATTTGCCCGTGCATTATAACTGCTTCGCGGTAGCCACTAAACGCGTTTAAATCGTCCCGCAACAGCCTTGGTTTTCCAGCCGCCAGTAAAATAACGCGTAAAAGTAATGATTATCGCGAACACCCATCCAATCGGCATCGCAATCCATGCAGCCTCGGGCCCCATCCATCCCATATGGACTGAAAGATATCCTATTACGATGCGGATAATCAGTGCGGTGAGGGTTGAAATTGAAATCAAAATCGTATCGCCTGCGCCCTGGAGCAACCCGCTGAGGGTTTGAAAAGCTGCAAACATCCAGAAAAAGAGCGTCATAAACCTGATGATTGAAGTTCCGAGTATCAGGGAAGTGTCTGCAAGCCCGAAAAAGCTGATGACATTTTCGGCGAAGATATACAATAGAGCACTCAAAACGACAGTAACTATCATTGACATGGCAATTGAAGCACGGAGCCCACGTTTGACGCGGTCGAGTTTTCCGGCACCCATGTTTTGTCCGGTGAAACTCGCAAGCCCCGACTGAAAACCCATTATAGGGACAAAGACAAGCAAATCAAGTCTCATGGCAGCCCCATAAGCGGCAACGACACCCGGAATAGTGGATTCAAAATCATTTACAAGCCTTTGCATGGCACCGTTACCGACAGACACAATGCAAAGTTGTATCGCTATAGGCATACCGAGTTTTGCCATGGTGATGGCAATAGAGCGATCCCAATGCTTATCGCTTCTTGTATAAGGATAGCGTTTTCTAAGGTAAACATACGAAACAATTGCGCAAACAGCCTGTGCCAGTACTGTTGAGAAAGCTGCACCTGCAACACCCCATCTGACCGCAAGTACAAAAACAAATGTGAGGATGGTGCTTAAAACAGTAGCAATCAGCAAGAAGTACAAAGTCGCCTTTGAATCGCCTAATCCGCGTAAAATAGCTGCAATACCGTTATACATAAATGTAAAAAACAAACCCAGACTATAAATTTGCATATATCTTGCTGCGTCCGGAAGCTTTGCCTCAGGCACATAAAGAAAGGCTCTGAGTAGTGTCTCTGAGAAAATAACACCGAGCGTTGTGAGGATAATGCCACATATGCCGAGTAAGGTAAGCGCCGTGTCAATGGATACACCGAGCTTATCGGTTTTGCCTGCGCCGTAAAACTGAGAGACGACTATATTGACACCTATCGAAAGGCCAATTGCGAGTGAGAGGTATAGAAATACAAGCGGTGCACCTGTGGTAACCGATGCAAAGGCATGTTCACTGACAAAATTTCCTACGATGATGCCGTCAATGACATTATACAATTGTTGCAGAAGATTTCCGGCCATAATTGGCAAAGTGAAAAGAAGAATGAGCTTCCATTCTTTGCCGGATGTCATGTCTTTTTTCAATCTTTTCTATCACTCCTTGGGGTTTATCGTCTGGCTACAGTGTGTGCATCACAGTATAGCACACCATGTAATACTTTTTCAATTTTTTGTAAAAATCATTGAGATTTTCATGTTGACTTCCAAAACTATTGATTGTATAATGAGGTTCGCACAAGCAAAAATGAGCACAATATATAGTGTTGAAAGCGTGGGGTCGCGCACCTTGCGAGACCATTGAAACGCATGGAAAGGCGGGGCGAAATGCCGATTACCAGTATAAAAAAAAGAGATGGCAGGACAGCTGAATTTGACATCAGCAAGATAGTGGAAGCGATATGCAAGTCATTCGACGCAACATACAGGTCGGGCAGCCAAGAGTTATCGACAAAATTAGCGGCAGAGGTCATGTCGATACTTGAACTTGAGGGAGAGGAAATTCCAGAAGTTGAACATATTCAAGATATCGTTGAAAAAGTACTTATGGACAACGGATATGTCACAACCGCAAAAGCATACATCCTATATAGAAGTGAGCGCAACCGCATACGGCAAATGAAAACGCGTTTGATGCAAACCTATGAAGAAATAACCTTTGCAGATGCGCGTGACAGTGATGTGAAACGTGAAAATGCAAACATTGACGGCGACACAGCAATGGGCGTGATGCTCAAATATGGCTCAGAAGGTGCAAAGCAGTTTTACAATATGTTTGTTCTTAAACCCGAACACTCAAAGGCACATTCAGAAGGTGACATCCATATTCATGACCTTGACTTTCTGACCTTGACGACAACCTGTTGTCAAATCGACATCAAAAAGCTATTTAAGGGTGGCTTTTCGACAGGCCACGGTAAATTGCGTGAACCCAATGACATTGCATCCTATGCGGCGCTTGCCTGTATAGCGATTCAGTCGAATCAAAATGATCAGCATGGTGGGCAGAGCATAGTTAACTTTGACTATGGTATGGCAGATGGTGTAAGAAAAACCTTTATCAGACTATATAGACAGAATTTGACCAAAGCGTTGATGCTCTTTAAATCAGTGGAAGACCCGGAGCGCGAGATTAAGAAAATGATTTCGGATATAGAAGCGGAAACGGGCATGGTTCCCACACTAGAGAATAACGATAAATATTTTGCCTATGAACTCAGCAAGCTTGTAGAAAAATATGGTGAAGAGGGCATGAAAACCGTTCAGGAGACTGCGCTGCACTTTGCCATTAAAGAAACAGATCGCGCGACATATCAGGCCATGGAGGCATTTATCCATAACCTCAATACAATGCACTCACGAGCGGGTGCACAGACACCGTTTTCGACAATCAACTATGGAATGGACACCAGCCCGGAAGGGCGCATGGTCATGAGAAATGTCTTGCTCTCAACAGAAGCGGGGCTTGGTAATGGCGAAACACCAATATTTCCGATACATGTATTTCGAGTCAAAAAAGGCATAAGCCTTGATCCGGGAGATCCGAATTATGACCTGTTTAAATTGGCGTGCAGATGTAGTGCTAAGCGGCTTTTCCCGAATTTTGCATTTGTTGATGCCCCTTACAACATCAAATACTATAAAGAAGGTGTGCCGGAAACAGAGATTGCGTACATGGGATGCCGGACACGCGTTATAGCCAATGCGCACGATCCTGAACAGGAGATATGCAACGGGCGCGGAAACCTCTCGTTTACATCCATAAACCTGCCTCGACTTGCGATAAAATCGGGCGGAGACATCGCGCGGTTCTTTGAGGATCTGGATTACAAACTTGATTTGGTCATAGAGCAAATTTTAGAACGCTTTGAGATACAAGCCCGTAAACGCGTATACAATTTCCCGTTTTTGATGGGGCAGGGCGTTTGGCTTGACTCTGAAAAACTGGGACAGGATGATGACATACGCGAAATACTCAAGCACGGCACATTGACGATAGGATTTATCGGTTTGGCCGAAACATTAACCGCACTTATTGGTGAGCATCATGCGCAGAGCGAACGCGCACAAAATCTCGGCTTGGAAATCATCAGCCATCTTCGGGCAAGATGCGACAAAGAGACAAAGGAGCGCGGGCTGAATATCACACTGATTGCAACGCCTGCAGAGGGGCTTGCAGGCAGATTCCTCAAGCTTGACAGGTCAAAATTTGGTGTTTTGGCAGGTATAACCGATAAAGATTTCTACACAAACAGCTTCCATGTTCCGGTTGGATATAAAATCAGTGCATATGACAAAATCAAATTGGAAGCGCCATATCATGCCCTGACAAATGCCGGACACATAAGCTTTATTGAAATGGATGGAAACCCGCTTGAAAATCTGGATGCATTTGAAAAGATCATCCGCTTTATGCATGAGTCCGGGTGCGGGTATGGCTCAATAAATCACCCGGTTGACAGTGATCCAATCTGTGGATACACCGGCGTCATAGATGATCAATGCCCTAATTGTGGCAGAACCGAAAAAGAGGGCGGTGTGGAGTTTGATCGCATCAGGCGCATCACCGGGTATTTGGTAGGAACGCTTGACCGTTTCAACGATGCAAAGCGTGCCGAAGAAGCGCAGCGCATCAAGCATAATATGAAATCGTAAGCGCGTGGGTGATGCAGGGGAGGAAAGTCCTTGCCCGTTGAAACCCATGGAGTTTGATGCTCGGTATCATCACCCTGATGTCGTCAACCAAAAATCTCGTTGGTGCTTGGCCGGGAAATAGAATACAGGAGAAAAACTGTGCGTATAGCAGGATTAGTACAAGACTCAATAGTTGACGGCCCGGGGCTCAGATTTACGGTGTTCATACAAGGTTGTGATATAGGCTGTGTGGGCTGCCATAACCCTGAGGCCATAGATAAAAACGCCGGAACAGAAATGTCTGTCGAAGAGATTATTTCGGAGATGCTTTCAAACCCACTGACGGATGGATTGACGCTGTCGGGCGGCGAACCATTTACTCAAGCCTCAGACTGTGCCCGGCTTGCAGCTGCCGCACGGGAAAACAACTTGAGTGTATGGACATACTCTGGACGAAGCTACGAGGAGCTGCTTGCAAAAGCGGAAGCCGACCCAGACACCAGCAGTTTAATGAACCTGACTGATGTGTTGGTTGATGGGCGCTTTGTGCTACAGGAGCGCACATTGTCCATGAAATGGCGAGGCAGTAAAAACCAACGATTCATTGATGTGCCAAAAAGCCTCTCCGCAGGAGCAGCCGTGGAATTAAAATTGTAGTTGTAGGAGGAAAAACATGCCTGTTACCAAAGTCAGCCAGTTATACAATAATCCGAAAGCTTATGCCGGACAGCAAATTACCATCCGGGGTTGGGTAAGAACCATCCGTGATCTTAAATCTTTTGCGTTTGTTGAGCTCAATGACGGTAGTTGCTTCAAAGGTATCCAAGTAGTCCTTGAAGAAAATACAGTGAAAAACTTCAAAGAAATCGTTAAACAAAATGTCGGTGCTGCACTTATAATCACCGGTGCATTTAAAATAACCGAAGAAGCGAAGCAACCATTTGAGATAGCTGCTGAAAATGCAGCGGTGGAGGGAGAATCAGCGCCGGAATATCCGCTACAAAAAAAGCGCCATTCACCTGAATTTCTCAGGACAATTGCACATCTGCGCCCGCGTACAAATCTGTTTTCGGCGGTGTTTAGAATCAGATCAGTAACCTCGCACGCAATCCACTGTTTTTTTCAGGATCGTGGGCTTGTACATGTCCATACACCAATCATTACATGCAGTGATGCCGAGGGTGCAGGGGAGATGTTTCATGTCACCACACTGGATATAGACAGCCCACCGAGAACCACCGAGGGCGCTGTTGATTTCAGCGAGGATTTTTTCGGCAAACAAGCTGGATTGACCGTGTCGGGGCAACTCAATGGTGAGGCTTATGCCCTTGCATTTGGAGGAATCTACACCTTTGGGCCAACATTTAGGGCAGAGAATTCAAATACGCCCAGACATGCGGCAGAGTTCTGGATGATTGAGCCGGAAATCGCATTTGCAGATTTAAAAGATGATATGCAACTTGCGGAAGATATGCTCAAATATGTTATAAACTTTGTGCTTGAAAAATGCTCAATGGAACTTGAGTTTTTGAATAATTTTGTGGATAAAGAGCTGCTGGAGCGGCTAAATGCTGTTGCAAACGCAGAATTTGCACATGTTACATACACCGATGCAATAGAAATTCTGCTCAAAAGCGGTGCGTCATTCCAGTTCCCTGTGTCATGGGGGTGCGACCTTCAAACAGAGCATGAGCGCTACCTTACAGAGCAGCATTTTAAAAAACCGGTTTTTGTGACAGACTATCCAAAAGATATAAAAGCATTTTACATGCGTCTCAATGACGATGATAAAACAGTTGCTGCAATGGACTTATTGGCTCCCGGAATCGGCGAAATCATTGGAGGTAGCCAGCGTGAAGAGCGTCTTGATAAACTTGAGGCGCGTATTGAAGCAATGGGGCTGGATAAGGAAGCATATTGGTGGTATCTTGATTTGCGGAGATTCGGCGGCACAAAACATGCCGGATTCGGTCTCGGTTTCGAGCGCTTGCTCATGTATCTTACCGGAGTTTCAAACATCCGAGATGTTATACCGTTTCCACGGACAACCGGTAGTGCAGAGTTTTAGTGCAACATAGCAAACAACCAGATGATTCATCGCAGGGGAAACGGCCTGCCGGCGGCCATACTTTTCTGTTTGTGCAGAAAAGTATGCAAAAGACACACATAGAGGGCTTTGCCCTCTATGTACTCCCATGGCTCGCTAACTCGCTGCGGCTCGAACAGAGCTCACCCAAGGACGTGAGACGTGGGGATATACGCTTAAGTTGCTTGCATTGGACGTACATTCGGGTGTCCAGCCTTAATCAGCGGCGGCGACGACCACCATGGCTATGTCGCCGACCATTTCTTGAATAGTGGCTGCGCGTGAAGAGTTTGCAACAGGCTTACGCAGCCCAGAAAAAGTATGCCAATACCTGCTTCCGTGGGCAAATATCTGCACCATTTTTAATCCGATGTTGGCAGAGTTTGAGTCTGGGAAAATAAGTACATTGGCTTTTCCAGCTACATCTGAGGGTCTGTGTACCTTTGCTGAAGCCACCTCCGGAATAATTGCTGCATCCAACTGGAACTCTCCGTCGGATTTGATATCCGGGCGGATATCCCTGACTATTTTGAGCGCGTTCTTTACATTGTCGGCAAGCTTATCCCCACCGCTGCCGTCAGTTGACGATGATAAAAATGCGACACGAGGCTCCCAACCCATCAGCTTTCTGGCATCATCCGCTGCTGAAATAGCAACAGAAGCAAGCTTTTGCGGGGTGGGTTCGGGCGCGAGGCCACAATCGGTAAATATGATCCGATCACCCTCCGGGCCATTATAACCGGGCACCTCAACCAAGGCAAAAAACGAAGTGGTATCAAACCCGTCTTTTAACCCAATGGTCTTGCACGCACGGTCGAGAACCTCGGCGATTGTATTTTTGTGGCCGCAGAATATGCAGTCGGCCTCATTTGTAGCCACAAGCATCATCGCATAATCCAATGGTGTCTTTAATAAACGTGCATCATCGTCAAATGATGCGTTGCGCTCCGGAATCGACATGTACTTTTCAATCAGTGTATCTCGTGCCGCTTTGTTTGTGATATCTACAATTTCCATTCCGTCGAGGGATACGCCGGCCTGCGCAGCCGTTGATTCGATAATTTTTGGGTCATTTACAAGCACCGGAACCCCAATGCCGTTGGCCAGAGCTATTCTGGCAGCTTGAAGCGTTTCAATCGCTTCGCACTCAGGCAAAGCAAATCTTTTCGGATTTTTATTTGCTTGCTCGGTCAAAAAAGCCAATACACTTTTGTTCATTTTAATGGCCATTCCTTTCGTTTCTCATCAGGCATAAAACAACCATGAAAAGGGATGGTTATTTTGTGCATCATTTTATTGCTTGAAAATCGTCAAGTTTTCGCACTGTACAGGATGCCACACATCTCCGTTGTCTCGGTACAGCATAAAACAATAGGATACAAGCGTTTTCGAAAAAGTTCAAGTGAATATCTTACGATATTTAGTTACTATTGTATGATTTTTGACAATTGGATTTGAGCAAAAGGAGGTTTAGTTGCATGAACGACGTACAAAGTTTACCACATTTGCCAATACCGTGTGTCAACGCGTTCCGCAAACACAGAGCTGCAGCAAAAATCGCTACAGCTCTGTATGTTTGTGGTTTTTATTAAGCTGACCCCAAATTATGGCTTATGGCTCAAATGTGTTGTTGGTAAGTTCTAGCACAATAGATTGAGTGCCAAGAGTAATCATCAAGTCCATGTACTGCCAGTCCGCACCTTGCTTGGTCACATCAATAAGATTGACATAATCAGTATTGTTCCATATGCGATTGACTCGAACAAACTCAATAGCGTTTTCATCATCTTGATCCCTTGCGGTTATCTCCAAGTCCAAATAAGGAACAATGGCATTGACTCCGTCAAGTTGTGTCCAAATGCGTATGGTTCCTGCAAGGCTCGGCACCTGTGCATCTGTACCATTATTGAAGACCTGCACGCCAAATACCGGCCCGAGATCCGCTGTGTACAGATTGTTGACAAGTCTCACCGTTACAGATTGACCAAATGCAGTCACTGTAAAGTAGATATATTGCCACGGAGCGTCCTTGTCTATGTCAAAATTGACATAGTAGTCTTGCCAGCCATCACCATCAACCCATTGGCGGTTTCTTGTCACAAATTCCATTGCATCACCGCCACCGGGCAGTTCGGCTGTGACAGTCGCTGACATTGGAATCGGAGTACCTACACCATTGAGGTGCGGCCAAATACGAATGCGTCCGGCCAAATCCGGAACTTCAGTGCATGTGCCATTGTTAAAAGCACGTAAGCTAAATTCACGAACGGTTCTGTCTGTAATATCAACCGGGTTCATCGCCCATGCGCCTCTGCCGCCGATGCGGTTCATTGTAAGTGTATGGGTAGCCGTAGCACCAAAACCAGCTGCAACGATTTCAGAAGTATTTACCACTTCATTGGTCGCACGTACTTTGAAGAAGAATTCGTATACACCCGCATCACCTCTGCGATCAACCAGTGTCGGCGCAAGATGAGTACTTGTCAGCGCTACTGTGAATGCTCTTGCATCCGGGCGAGCCCCGCCATCAGGAGCCGGTACATCAGTCCATGGGGCTGTTTGACGGTTCCCACCGTGTATCCAGTTGACCTGATATCCTGTGACCGGCATTCCGCCATCGCTGAGCGGAGCGTCCCAACGCAAAGTTGCGTGGGTTGCAACGCCTGCGCTATTGTAGGTGTATTCAATTGTGAAGTCTTGCGGTGTAGATGGCACTGTTGCGCCCCGAGCATTGGTTGTCAAAGTCGCTCCGGAAACGAGCTGTGTTGTGTTGACCAAATTTTGTCCATAGAGCATAAATCCGGCTGCACTTTGTACGCCGCCGGGGTCACCGCCCACGACAACAATATGAGTATTTGCTGCAATCCCTTCAGTGCGGGCTACCGGATTTCCACTGGTATCATGCGTTGCATACCATTCTTTCATATCTGTCTTCGTGGTCATGCCTCGTTGCTCTGCAAAATGAGCGGCCATGCCCGGCGGCATAAATACAAAGTTTGTATTTGCGCTGACATTAGCGCGTGATTGTGCAAGAACAGTCATAGGGTGTGACTCTTCCGCACCATAGCCCTGCAATGCACCTTGGAAGCCAAAGAATGTTACTGTTGTTTCATGTGCTGCAAATCCCATCATTTGTGAATGAGACACCCAACCCGGAGGAAGATCCTTGGTGTTTTCAGCAATCGTCAACAAGGTGTGGTCATACAGACGCCCTGTACGATTGGTGGTGTCAACTAGCGGGGTGGTGTTTTGTCCGATATTACGGATGCTCATTCTGATTGCACGACCAATCGTGTTGTTTGCATGATTGGCTGCACCTGTCCAACCGGTGGTCATACTCATTCCGAGTTCTTCAGCCAATGGTCCGCTGATCAGTACGCCCATGTTAAATGGCCCACCACTCGACATCGGGTGATACCACATCTTGTCAAATTCCCAACCGCCGGCATATGCTTCCATAGCGGCGATGATTACCGGGAGGTATTCCGGGTTTGCACCGGCCATTACCGCATTGATCGCTATTTTTTCAATGGTTATAATGCCGCCGCGCATTTTCATCTTTCCGAGCACTTCATCACGATCACGAGATGTGCCGGTGAGCATTTCATCTACAAGCGCCGGTGTCGGAACCACTAGTGGCAGACCATCACCGAAGCGATTTTCCATTGCATATTCGTTAAATGCACGCGCTGCAGCTTCAAATGTTCTTCCGGTAAATTCTTTTGTTGTCCAATCGGCAGCGTTGAATGTTGCTTGCGTTATTTCCGGAGGATTCATATCAAGATATGTCAGCGGGCCTGATAGTGCCCAGATGAGGTGTTCAATAGGTGTCACCTCATTGAGCCATGCTCTCTCTCCATCTTTTCTTGAGTGATATGCAAAATTTCTATCAACAGGAGTTCTGATTAGAGCCCCTGTCATGTAATTTTCCATAACTATTGGATTCGTTTCAGCCACCGTGAGTCCGAGAGGTCTGTTGTCTGTCAGTGCTCTCTGGTTATGGATGCGATCAATAACGACTCTACGCATCTGAGTGAATCCATTGTCTTCCGCAGCATATTGCTGGGTCGCAGCATAAGGTTGGTTGGCTACAAATACACTGACTCCACCGCGGGCTTCAACTTCTTTTGCATGGTAGGAACCCCACCACGTACAGACGTTTCAATCCGCTACCCCGAATATTACTGCATCCAGTGTGCGTCCGGCAACAGATATGCCATCTAATGTGACTGCATTGGCCGGTAATGGAGCTATGCCGGCCCACTGGTCATAGTTTGCATCGGTTTTGTGATTCCACGGGCTACCGAGATCCGCTACCCCTGTATTAACAATCAGAACACCTGGATAACGCTCCATGAGCAGCCATCCAAGCGCTTGAATTACTTGTGAATTATGGGTTTTGCTATAAGCGGAAAGACCAATAACTCTATCGTTAAAATCTACATTGCCATCGTTGTCTAAGAATCTATCGCGGGATGTAAGGGGAATGTTTTGCTGAATGTCAATAGCTCCAAGTGGGTTTAGTGCCTCTACAGTCACGGTGCTTGCAACAGCCATAGGCGTTGTAAGTGCTGCGAGAAGAACTATTGCCAACACGATTGCGAGTAACTTCTTCATTTTGCTACCTCCAAATAAAATTAAAATAATTTAGGAAATGCGAAGAGTTCTTGCGTATAGGTCTATGCGTGAAAATCAGCTTCCCGATACGTATGGCATCGCTCACCTCCTTTGAACATTTAAAGTAAAACAAAAACCCGAATTGACTCTATCACACCTTGTGAGAAACGTCAATTGGGTTTGCATATTTTGTTAATTTTTATGCAATCAACACAAAGGCGTTTATAGCTTAATCTATATTCAGAAAACAGTGTCTGCTACAATGTGCAAGCTTGAATATGCACTAGTACTCCCTTCTCAAAATAAGCTTACAAATTTTGCGGCATCTTTGTTCCGTCTGACTTCGTTAAAAAACCTTGAAAGACCAGTGGTATTCCCGCAGTTTTTTGCCTTGCCAGACGAAAAAACCTACCACAA
>Ga0123355_10010520_pt1 | contig 14193 bp, 3 predicted proteins | sample TergutEmb28metaG_3_FD_89872 | JGI IMG/M metagenome (GOLD analysis project Ga0123355, IMG submission 89872) | Embiratermes neotenicus P1 segment gut microbial communities from Petit-Saut dam, French Guiana - Emb289 P1 | ecosystem: Host-associated > Arthropoda: Insects > Digestive system > Gut ... | reverse complement strand
TTTGAGAACAGCAATTTGCCTAACTTATTAAAATGTAGTCCATGTCGTGTATGACACTTTCTGTCTGTGTCTATCTCTATTAGGGCTACTTGCTTATGTTCTTTAGTAATTTACATCAGTTTTTTGTTAAAGGACCTTATTCCCTTGTTTTCTTGCGAGTAATATGATAAATCATAATGGATTGGCACATTTGTTAGTACAATATTGGTGTGATTGTTTGTCTTAATGAACTCCATGATATGATCAATAATTGACTCACCCTTATCGATATTAAAATCATTTGAGCCGCCACAGATGAGGATTATATCTCTTTGGGTTAGGCCTCCTAAAACACTATTTGCTGATTCAAGAAGGGTATTTATTTCCCAACCTGGCTTAACCATACTATATACACCAAATTTATTACTTAGTGAAAGTTCCACATTTTCCCTAATTCCTCTAAGGAAACTGTCACCAATCATTGTTATTTTATGTTGTCTTAACTTACTTTTTGTTGCACTATTCATATAAGTCACTACACTTGATACTGTTTCCATGCTTTTGTTTCCTATTTTGCCATTGAGTAAGGTTGGAATAAGGTATATTTGAAAATCCTCCCTGTTTTCTTCCTCGTTCGTTGAGTCCTGCCCCTACTTTGGTGCTGCAATTTCGTTTGGTCATCATGGTTGGGAATGTTGGAAGTATTATTTTCTTCTTGAATCTTTAGTGTGATATTATTTGCTTGCGTGTCTTGTAGGTTAGTTAGTTGCTCGTAGCGGTTGGCTGTAGAGAGGGGATATGTATTATTCGCCTCAGTGAGATTCTTTGATAAAAAGCCTTCCCTGTGGCTCTTTGCCATTATTACTGTCCATTTATTTTTTTCTAATCTGTTTGATTGCACTAATGCACTCATATCTCTAGATGAATTAATCGCCACGCTGGTCCTCTCACCATGAGGGAAGTCTGCATCACTTTCCTTTTGTAGAAGTTTTAAAATTAATTTAGCTGATTCTAATTCTTCTAATGCAGTATGAAGTTGATTCTCCAGTAACACACAATTTGTGCACTCAGACACACTTAAATCATATTTATTTTGATTGTATAGATCGGAACTCACCACACTTGTGCTCATTGCTTCCTCCATCTTCTAATTGTAATTAATAATTATAGTAAGGCAGTAGTTATACATACTTAATTGAAGTTGCATTAACAAAATCAATGGCTTGGTTGGTAATTCTCCCTTTTATTAGGTCTTTTGTATGGCATTATTACATCAGCTTCTGAATTTTTGTAGAGTTTTCATGGAGGCAGGTTATTTGTGTTATTTGCCTTTAATTTGAACTGTATGACCTTAATTTCTTGGTATATTTGTTTGTTTGGTTGGTTAATGCTCTTAGCAGAATTTAATTTTTATTTAAAATATGTACAACAATACCTTGAGGAGTCTCAGAATGGAAATTGTTACATGTAAATAACAAGCAATTGACATTTAAAAATGGCATATTGGAAGCACACACCCTCAATATTCTTCCACAGTAAATCACCAGGCAAGAACAGTCACGTGCCAGAAACCACAATATAATAAGAGTGATGTACATGTGGTTTTATGTAAGTTACTGAATAATTTATGGTGATGTGCTGGGAAGTTACAGTTCACGAAAACTGGTTGTTTTTAGATTATTCAACAACCAGGGGAGGCATCTTCAGAGGAAACTAGGTAGACTGATATTGCTACATAGGTATGGGAGAAGTGGAGGCAAGTGGCCAGCTTCATGTCTTGGCTGCTTTACCTCCAAAAATAGAACTCTCAGTACCCAATTAACAGGTGGCTGGTTAGAGCCCATCACCAATTTGAATGCTGTGCAGCAAATGGAGCACAATTACTCATAAAATTTTAATGTTACAGGTGTTTCAAGTTGGCAACAACTTCAGAATTCCACACTTTAGTTAGATATTGATATGGAAGGGGAAATTCTTAGACACAATACATTACTTATAGTTAGCTTGCGTATTCTGGTTTACAAAGAATGGAGTTTGTGGAGTAGTATACTGATGGTTGGGACTAACTGTAATATATGTAAAACAACACAAGTACACCTGTCTGCCTCTATTGCTCTTTGTCTCAGAACTATACACTGAAGAAGAAAATATTAAACAGCAGTTCCCCCCCCCCTTCCAAATATGGTCCCTTAATATGAGACTGTCATGGCTCAAGTGGAGGAGAAAGAACTTTTTTGTCTTCTGAATGATGTGTTGTAGAGATCACTTATAGAGAAGAGAAATGAGTATTTTGGTGGAAATATCTGCTATACATTTATATGTCCATTTTGCTCATCAGTTTTCATATGTCACCTGAGCAGATTTATATAACATAAATATTAAAAGTGAAATAATATTTTGAATTTCTGTGGTATCTGACTCATACCAAATAACATTTACAATCTAGACCTTGGTTCATCCTTGACTGAAAAAAACCAAACGTTTTAACTGTTAATCTACCAGAATTCACTGGTGCCTAGCAGTCCTCATTATTATGTCCTTTGTAATATAGAAAATAATGTACATTCAGCTGTATAACAACTGCTATTTTAATTTGTGATAACAGGTACAGACCTCCTGGCAGGAAGAAAAGCTGAATCTTACAGTAAGTGTGAGAAGGCTGAGTACTGTTTCAAACTTGTGGGGCTGGAAAGTGGAAGCTCATCTAGAGAGTACTGTTCCTGCAATTGCACATGTTTCTTTTGAACTTGAGTTCAAATTGTGCACAGATAAACAGCTGACTATCCAAACATTTGCTCTTCTCAACTACAATACCAAACAGTCAACTGTTGAGGCAAACTGGAAATCTGACAAATCAAGTTTGTTAGGAGATGTACGGTTTAATACTCCTATTCAATATTTAGAATCTGTGAACTGTACATTGACATTCACAGACAGTTCAATAGAAACTGCTGGCAATTTAGAGATGGAATGGTCATTGGAAAATAAAATTGTTGCTGAATTTGTAATAAAGAAAGTTGACAGAGCCGCTGGAGGTTTTCGGATTGCCACTCCATTCAGTGGTTATGAAATTACTTCTGCAAAGTACAATTTTACTGATTTCCAGGATGTAAATGGCACAACTTATGTAAAAATGGAAGCTAATGCAGTTTTCAGAGAATATGTAGCCATGTTTGATATTTCAGGATTGAAATCAAATTCTTCCCTTGGTGGTATATTGCAATTAAAAACACCATTCACAGATGAATTCAAGATAGTTGTATTCCATCAGCTGGAAAGTGGAAAGCTCAATGAAACGTTTTTGGTAGGCCTGGCGGAAGAAAAACTCTTGTTTGTGTATTTAGTAGGTGAAGTCCATTCATTTTCAAATATGCAATTATTTGCAGCAGTACAAATGCCAAATCAGAATATGAATGTAACTATAGGAAATCATCTTTTACCAGGAAGCTTACAATTCAACTGTGGAGGGAAGTGGAATAATAATAACATAAATATCATAGCTGCTGGCAGTTATGAAAATGATAAAAACATTTTATCTCTTCATTTTGACATGACTGCAAATAGCTCACTTCTTCTGAAAAATGTGACATTGGCATTTAATCATACAAGTTATAGTGGAACAATTCAAACCAGTCTTCACTTGCCTGGAGACATAAGACTGACCAATACTCTCATCATAAGTGATTCACTGAACTGGAAAAACAAATTAAACTTTACAACTCCAAGAAACACAGGCTCATTTGAAAACAAACAGACTTTTGTGGATGGAGTAAGGTTACAACATGAAATTGTAGCTAACATGTGTGGTCAACAGGCAAGTGGTTTATTTACTCTTGTCACAGACCCTCAATCGTTTGTCATCAGGGAAGCTAGAGCTGTTGTTATTGTCCCTTGGACAGATCCTATCACAATTCTATACAAGCTTCCAATTGACAACTCTAACATTAGACCAAGCCTTGTTATTCAGTTCAAGCACTCACTGGAGATAAGGTTTGAGACAGACCTTCAATATCGGTATGGGGAATGTAGATTAAATATGGAGATAACCTCTCCTTTCTGTGAACCAGTTGTTTTAAATGCTTCTTACAGTTCTGAAGAAGGAAATTGGTTGGGGAAAATACTGACAAAATGGGGCAGTAAGAAAGCAAGCATAGAATGTAACTTGAAATTTTACTCTGACTTGATGAAGGTATCAGGAGAATTTTTTGTTCGACATTCTGACCCAAATGGTGACATTGCTGGTGGAAGTTTTGGTTATAACTTGATTGATCCAGAGATAACCGCTCATGCCCTGGGAACATACAGAGATAAGAAAATGGGTTTTGGATTGTCTTTGATGTTGGTAAAGAATATATATAAAGGTTCACTCATTGTTCAAACACCATTTCAGAACTGGGAAAATTTGTCATTGTCTGGCGAACTAAATATGACAAAACCAACCAAACTGGCAGTTATGACCTTATCAAAAAACCTAGAAGACATTACAGTGTCTGGTTTGTTGAGCGCAGATATACATTCCTCAAACTTCAGCATAACCTTGACCAATCACATCTATGGCTTTCACAGTATCTCTGTCTATGGCAACTATGATGTTTCCAATTCAAATGACCATGCAATTCAGTTGGCTTGTGATAATAATGGCAAAAAGGTTGAAATTCTAGGTAAACTGCGGTTTGATAATGATTCATTCTTAAATCCAGTAAGGGCAGAAATCAATTTGAAGACCCCATTTAAAGGATATGAGACGTTGCTAGCTCATTATTCCTTCCGTTCAAGAGGAAGTGAAATGAACATAGATCTTCAGCTGATTAAAAGTTCCTGGAAGTTTATAATACAGAGTGAATGTACATTTAATTCTGAAGACGGTAATGGCAAGGTGAGGATGGAACTTCCCTTTGACAATCTGAAGGAACTGTCACTTTCACTGAGATATGGATATAGCCCCAACACTTTGGAGAGGACAGTCAGCATAGCTATATTCCGTAACCAATTGGCAGTGGAAATGGCAGGAACATTGCTTATTACTGAGGATGGCTCATTGAGAGCAGGAGTACTTGTCAAAGCTCCTGAGAATGGTTATAAGCAGTTGAAGTGCAATGTAGTATCTTCTGCAATAAACGAGCAACAGAAGAGTATAACACTGACATTCTCAAAAGATAATGAGGACTATATGGTGACTGGAACATTCACGCTGGATACTGAAGCACAACTTGTAATAGTAACACCACTGCAAGGTTATGAAAATATTGAGTCCAGAATTGGTTACCTTAGGAGTGGTGATGAGGGTGTAAACTCAAATATTACAATAAAGGTATATGGTTACTTGGCTGTACCAACTGGCAAGAGTGAATTAAATATAAATTTGAACTTACAAGAAATGAACAGCTTTATTGCAGCCAAAATTGTGTCACCATATCTGATGACACCACATGTTGAGATTAAGGGAGAGTATGTTCTGAGGATGTTTCCTGCTTCATTACATTTTCAAGTAAATATTAATGGAGATAAATTTATGAGCATGCAGATAGCACTGGAAAGAAATAGTTTATTTGGTGAAATTATTACTCCCATCAGTGGGTTTACAGATGTAAGTTTGTTTGGATCATTCAGCATTGAGGAACAGAAGAAGCAGACAAATTTGAAAGTGAAGGTTGGTAAACATTCATTCAAGTTATTAAGTACAATTGTGTCTGGTGTATTGGCTTCTGAAATTGAAGCAGAGCTTCTTACAACTCTGCCAGGTATAGAAAGACTCACTTTGCACGGTCAGTACAACTTCTTACATAATGAGAAAACTGCAGAACTGACCCTTACTGTGGACCCCAGCAACATATATGAGTTATTTATATCTGGAAAAGCTGATTCTATGACTGGGCGCGCCGAATTTCGAATGTCTACTCCAGTACCAGAATTTAAGTCTTTGTTGTTTGTTACAAAGTATGACTTAATGCGTGACTATAATGTGGATTTCCTATGGGAAAGGAATGGCATGCAAAAGAATTTTGGAGGCCATGTTACCTTTACTGATGATGGGACTCGAATAAGATTTGAAACACCTTTCAAGCATGCTGAAGATATATTGTTGTATTTTACATATCAAACTGGAAACAATGGAAGATCTGCCAATTTAACAGTTGTGAGGAATGGACATTGGACAATAATGGATTCATCATTTAAGTTCAAAAACAGCATTGCAGTTATTAATATCAGTACCCCATATGAGTCAGTGCGTGAGCTAATTATTACTTTGGACTTGAGTGGAGTGTCAGTGGATGGCAAAGAATCTTCGCTGTCTGTATCTGTATTCAGAAATTCCCAACATCTTTTGAAAGCATCTTCACATATTTTTATTGGTTGGAGCAAGGAAATTAATGCCCAGTTTGAACTCAGTTCTCCTCTTCTACCAAACGATTCTAATAATCTCAGCTGTAAGTTGTATTTTATTCCAGTATTTCCTCCTCCTAAGATACAAGTTGTAGTCATGAAAAATTCATTAACTGCTATTGATTTCAGAAGTAACTTTAATGCAAAATTCTCGGGTTTTACATATGATCTTATGTTAACAACTGAACATGGAAAACAGTGTTCATCAATTTACTTTTCTCCAGGGGAAAAGTTTGTTAAATTTAACATTGATTTGAAAACAGCAAATACCTTGGATCAGTATAATGGTGATTTAAGAATTAATAAAGCCAGTGGCACTTTGAGTGCAATTTTCACATCACCCATTGTTGGTTATGAGAAGTTCTCTTTCCAGTGGAAACAAGGATACGATTTTGTAGATACTGAACTTATCACACCATTTAAAGGATATGAGAATCACACAGTCGCTGCCCATTTTGATGTCAGACACATAAATAAGTCTGCAAAACTCTGTTTTGGTAGGAATAATGACGTGATTGATTTCAGGACAAGTGTGGAGCATGGAGACAGTACTGATATATTGAATTTACATATTGTGACACCTTTTATTACGTTCAAGAAGTTTGGCCTTCATACTCAGTACATGAAGACTGAAACAAAGCAGAGAGTAGACTTGAATGTAACTACTAATAATCATCAGTTCGAAATCTGTGGAGAATTATTTTCTGAAGGGAATGCGTTTGAAGCAAAGTTAGATGTATCTAGCTCTCTTCAAGCTTTAGAGAAGATAAATGCTAATTATTTCTATAATATCACAGAGTCTGTAGCTCTTGGAGGAAAGCTGAACATAGGAAACATGAGTGCTAACATATCTGGTACCATTGATTTTGATTTCTTACGGGGACAGCTGTCAGGAGCTATGAAGAGAAGTGGTCAAATAACAGATCACAAGATTATGTGGAGGCTTGCAGATGCCTTAAAGACAGCTAAAATTATAGTCAACCATGGCTATGAATTGAATTTTGTGATTGATGCTATTCTAAACACTAGTAGTCTGAAAAATGTTCAGGCTCAGGTGTCATATGTTGTACCCACGCATGTAAATCAATTGTATCTGTACACTTCCACTTACAAGTTACAGTGGAATGTCAGAAACATTATGAGCTTAGATGGTGGGCTTTTTCTAATGCTGCATAATGTACCCATCTGCAATCTAAATTTCAATGTGGATTTTGGTAATGCTACAGAAATTAATATTTTAAGTGCTGATTATTTTGGTTTTTTTAATAATTACAGAATTCACCTTACTTACCAAGTAATGAATAATAGTGGTATAGAATTAATATCTGAAATAAATTTAGCTGGGACAGAGATACTTACATCATTAAATTTCAAGCCATACAAATCCATATTCACCGCAAAATGTGGTGAAGTCCATTTCGTTCTTAGTTATGATACAGCTACTGAATATAAAGCACTGGATTTTGAGTACCGAGTCAATCATTATTTATATAGCCTAAGCTCAAACTTGACATTGCACAAATTTTATCTTCCATTAATTTCCATTACTCTAAAGACTCCTATTAGACATTATTCTTTCCTTCGTGCAAGTAACCAATACAACATGAATACAACACATAAGGGATTTAAAATACTGTTACAGAAAGAGGATAAGAGTGGTGAAATCTCATTTTCTGTATGGAAAATCAGAAACAATGTTGGTTTAGAAGGCAACATGTCTCTGCCAGTTGCATATCTTACAAGCTGGTATGGTATAGCCAACCTTGATATGACATCTGGATTTGCAGGCAATGTATATTGCTCACGGAATTCTACAGAACATTTAGCAGTTAATTTCAAATATGCACTTGATGCTTTGAAAGCTAATATTAACATACCTTTCACTAGTTTACAAACAGTAAAGTTTGAATTCCTCTTGTTAAGAGAGAGCATTATGGCAGTACTTCTTTCTGTTGACTGGGGTGAGAAAAGATTCCTTTTAAATGGAACTGCTGATTTTAGTAAACCTGAATTTATAATATTTTGTCACTCACCATGGACAGATCCTTTTACTCTGTTAGGTAAATATGATAACAAGAAAACCTCGGCAGTTTCTGTAATTTTACAGATGGGCACTAAAGTCACAAAACTGGAAGGTCAGATAAAATATTTTATGAAAGACCTAAAGTTTGATATGGATTTTCTTTCTGAGTTTAATGGAAATCAAGTGACTGCAAAAGCTGGTTATGATTTTGAATATCCAACTAAACGGACATACTTGGAAGCTAGATTTCTTTCCTTAAATCTTCTTATCAATGGATCTTTATCTTCAGGAGGGATGGAAGGAAGATTACTTATCAAAACACCATTCCGTTTTTTCCGAGAAGTAGCTGCTGATGGAATACTTAATTTTGGTCAGGCAGCTACGTTGAAGCTCATATGGAATGATGAGATTTACACCCTGCATGGGGAATATGAGCACGAGCCTGGACAAGTTAATTGTCAGTTCACTGTAGTGACTCCGTACATAGAATTTGAAGATATTAGATTTGACATAAGATATGATCATAAATCAGCTTATGCCAAATTGCAAAGTCCAAGTGAAGTGTTGTACTTGGATTGTTCTTACCATTTTCAAACATATGCATATACCATTGGAGCTACATTGAAAGTGCCATCTGTTACTCTGTTGAAACATTTGTCCTTTACCGTATCTGTCGATGCTGCAAATCTGACCACATCTGCAACAGGGCAGTGGACTGCAAGCCAAGCAGTGAATATTTCTGCTAGTCTTTGGCCAAGCAATCGGTTTATTAAAGTGGAGACACCATTTGAAGGTTTTGAGAAGATTGTAGCATCAGGTTCACTAAGGAATGAGGATACTCACCTTGCAGTTGTTGGGATCTTGGAAGTGGGTAGTGATAAAGTTGTTTATGTACACCACATTGCTGGACAGGGGTTTGTGAAGCACTCCTTAATTATTAGTATACCAACATATTACAAAATGAATTTCAATGTAACTGTACAATTTGATGACCCAAGGAATATGTACACAAAACTTACATTTGTAGGAAAAAACACAGAAAAAGCTTTCAGTGCTGAAGGTATGTTGAATTTAAAGGATATGTTTTTCAAGCTTAGTGTCCGCCACCCTTTGTTGGAGGGTGGTTTGACTTGTAATACATTGTTGAAAGTGAATGCCAGTCTCCAAATCAGAACCACTAGTTCCATGTATAAAATGGAAGGCTCATATGCCCTCTCGAACAATGATATCGCTATAAAGTGGAGTACACAGACTCCTGGCTTAGAGTCCTCCACACTTCTGGGAGGTTCATATCAATTTGATAGATCTGAACTGAAAACTAAGCTATATTTCAATGAGGATATACTCACAAGTTGTTACAGAATTAACAAGACATCATTGGCTGCAAATTTTAAATTTAACAGTCCAACTCTACTCAAGATTAATGATTTTACTTTGGATATTGAAGTTTTACATAGCCCTAACCTATATGGTTTGGTTTCATATAAATGTAATACAAGCTCTGCTGGTGTAGCTATCTTGCTAAGCAACACAGAAGAAACTGCAATTGCACAAGTCACTGTTCATGTTCAACCATTACTTAGCCACCTAAATCACACAGTGCAAATTACTTACAATGTGAATGACCCAAAGAACTTTTTTGTGTGTGAATATGAGGGTAAAACCGTTCATAAGGTTTGGATGTCTTATGAAAATAATGGTAGTATCTTCAAAGTGACAGCAGATACCCGCAGCAGTATTCTCGGTACTCAAAGAGCACTGACGTTTATGAAGAGGAATTGGGAGATGGCACATCTTGACATAATGAATGTATTCAGTGTTACTCTGAAAGCAAAGGAAAATGAGGGACATCTGGTAGTTTCAACTTGTGATATGGAGCATGAAGCTTTGTATCACTTTACATTTGGAAATGGCTTTCTTGGAACTCTTGCTTTTGAGTCCCCACTGATCTCAAGTGGAAAAATGAATGTGACCGCTGCAGTCAGGAGTGAGATTAAGATCATGTCTGTAGACCTGAAGTGGATCACGGGAGTAGATACTTATCATATGACATTTCAGCTTGACAGCACTGAAGAGAGAACAGCCATCAAGGCTGAGATAATTGCTTTACTGGAGACCATCCTTAGCCTCAATGCATATATTGTGATGAACAGATACACAATTCAGGCTGAAATGTCACTGAATCTCTTAGAAACTGTAAGCAACCTAAAGCTGAGGCATAAACGAGAGCTGCCACTAGACACTGAGTTCAACATAATGACTCCCTTTCTCCCAAAAGAGATTATTCGAGTTATTCTGAAAACAGATAACAGTTCTCATATCTTATATGGTATCTATGGTGATGAGTCATATGGAGAGTATATTGTGCTGGAAGGAACCATAAATCACAATGAAAGCTTGGCATTTTTGAATTTTAAAGCACAAAAATTGCCTCTTGTTCAGTATATAGGTATACACGGCATCGTCAGACTAGGTGATGAAGGAAGGTATGACTTAGGCTTGTCAACTCAGTTCTCATCAGTAAAGATTCAGTCAGAATTTTCTGCAAAATTCTGCTTTTCTTCCACTGGAATTGATACATATATCGAATTTCTACTCCCATGGAAAGATGGGAAGAGGTATGGAGCTACAATTGTGATACCATTCATGCTTAGTAACAGTATGAGGCCTCAAATTTCCATAAATCTTGGGTACAACAACACATATTCACTGCATGGAACATTTATTAACCTGAATGATGTGAATCAATTTGGTTTTGGAGTTCAGTACAAACTCAGAAAGTTGGGTGGAGAATTAAAAATTGAAAATGCCCCTATTCCTGGTATGCAAGTTGAAATAGACATTCCACTAGGCTACAACACTGGTCATTATGTGGTGGACATAAAGGGCCAGAAGGGTAAAAATCTGTTAGGCATTGAGAATATGTTGAACTACACTCACATTGGTGTTGAATGGAATGGCAAGCAGGTCGAGTTCAGATACTCACTCTCGTATACTGGCGCTGATGGAAATAATCTTCTTGACATTGATAAAAATCTGCAATGTACTTTGGTTCTGGAACTCACAACTCCATTTTACAGTTATGAACAAAGTGGACTGAAAATGTACATGAGTCTGTCATCCTCACAAAAGCTGATCGTTACCACTATCAACTATCCTGGAAATTCCAAGCCCTTTGGATTTGAGTTTAACTATCAGCTGAAAAGTTATAATGATATAACTCTTGTCAGCCAACTTCATATTCCATTTATCTCTGCTCTAGAAGATGTTGCCTTGGTGCTAAGTAGTAAGTTTGAAGAGAAACATGGAACATTTAAGAGTGCTGTAGGAGGACACTGGAATAAAGAAGAGCTAGCCATCACTTTAGATGGAAGTTCAAAAGAAGAAACAGTTTTCAAAGGCACAGTGACTCTTAAGCTGATTGGACAGACATATGCACTGGAGGCTAATTATGGGAGTCCAAAGAGAGACGTGCTTGGACCATATGTTCTAAGAGCGCAGCTTACTTCTCCATTTGAAGTTCTAAACAATGCTGAGGTATATACAGAGATTAATTTGATGAAATCTGTTCTTGCAAGTATCACTCAAAATTCTAAGGAACTCCTTCGTTTCCATATTTATAGTGATGAGGTAACACTCCTTGGACTCCAAATGAGGAGCCCCTGGAGGTCAGCTTATTTTGTTGGTTCCTATGATATTGAAAAGGATATCATGATACATGCAGAATTGTCTTGGGAATCCAATCCACTCAGCAGATTACAGTTTGGTATTGTTTTTGCACTGTCATATGGCCCTGAAAACAGACGGGAAATGTCAGTCAGTTTGAAGCTCCCATCACGTGTTTTGATGTTCAATCTAACTAATCATGTATCACCGGTGTATATTGAACATGCATGTAGTTTTTCATGGAAAAAAGACCAAATTATTGGCTTTAAAACCATTTTTAATGTAACTAATTCTTCTGATAATCCTGCTCTGTCTGTTGTGGGCCACATAGATCTTCCACACAGGTCATTTGAACTTGGAAGCTATGCAAGTGCAAGGTTCATGGATGATACCATGAAATATATAGATATAGGAACAGAATTTCTGTGGGATGCTCTTGAAGATAGGAACAAGAAAATTGGAATTACATTTAGACATTACTCAACAGGTATGGAAATTATATTACAGCATGTACTCATGAGGAATGATTTGGTCATTCGTATCATTAAGTATGGAAGACTACATTACGATCATTTAACTTTTACTGTAAGGATTGAAGTTGAGTATTCTGCTTTACCTGAGGAATTAATCATAATGGAAGCAAGTGTCCAGTATCCTACAAATACAGCTGTAGGGATAAATGTGGGATTTTCATTATGTCATATACCTACATTCACAGATTTTAAAATTGCTGTAGAGGTAGCACAAACAACAAAGGAAAGCACTGGCAGACTATCTGCAGAGCACTTGAATTCATATACGGGACAGAAACACAGAATAGAGGTTATGGGGAAAATTAACATGTTACAACCTGAAATGAGGCTTGCCATGAGAACAGCAGAAAATCAACTTGAGGTTCATGGTCTGCTGAAAACTGGCAACAATGATCATTATGGTGCCTTGGTTGAACTTCTTATGAACCAGAAGGAACCTCTGAGTATAGAAGCCAATGTTCATTTGGCAGAAACAAGGGTAGAACTGGCGGCACGCTATGGAAACAATCGGAGTTACAAGATGTATGCAGTAGTTCCGCATTGTCGTGAGATTGAAGTGGGAGTTAAACATGTATTTTATGAGACTGAATATGAGGACATTGGTATTATGTTACAACTAAACACAAGTCAGCAGCTGTGGTCAAGGATAAAATGGCAACCACGAACACTTACTGAGCTGAAAACTGGCTTCCTGCAGGAATATTCTGATATTACCCATGTGGTTCAGAGCATTAGCATTGGCTATTCTGAGGCCTTGCTAAAGGACTTCGCATACAAATACAACACTGTTTACCCAGTGCTTGTGGATATGGTTAATCATACAATTTCAGCTTCAGTGACTGAAGTAAGTGAGATCTACAAGGACTTTCTGGATATGGTGGAAGAAATGAGAAACATGTACAGAAGGAATGACTTCTACCTGCAGGACATTCTGCCACATGTCAGCAAGTTTGTGTAAGTACTAAATTGTCAAGTACAAGTTCTTGATGTATTTTATTAATCTGAAAGTATAATACATCATATTTTAGAATAAAATTAATTTATCAACTAGAATATGCACCATCAAAGCACAATTCCTAATGCGTAACAATACCTGTTTATTCACAACTCCATCATGTTTTTGTTAACAATTTGACCTTATCTGGGTGGCATACATCAAACATATATGAAAACATCTTAGACACATACAACTGTATAAGATGTACAACGTTTTAAATTAAAATGATGCCACTAATGTTCTGTATTTAATGTCTCTATGGCAAAGGCATTTCTATAATATAAAGTAGATGTACAATTACAGATTGGTGAAGTTTTATATGCACAAATCTTCTATTGTACTATAAGTCCAGATACATTATACATCCATAGCTTCTTAAGTTGTTTTATCTTTAACCATGTACTTTATTAGATACAATTTATCTAACAATCATCAGTATAAAACCATGTTATGTCATTCATCTTGTTTATCTCGCACATATTTTGGTTGGGGGAAAGCAATGGCAAACTACCCCCAAGAACTTGCCCAGGATGCAGTGTGCCAGAGCCATACCGGTCACGTGACTGGGCTCTGGTTCCTGCCAAGCCCGGCCTTCAAGGCTGAATACTAAT
>Ga0123355_10010519_pt1 | contig 14193 bp, 10 predicted proteins | sample TergutEmb28metaG_3_FD_89872 | JGI IMG/M metagenome (GOLD analysis project Ga0123355, IMG submission 89872) | Embiratermes neotenicus P1 segment gut microbial communities from Petit-Saut dam, French Guiana - Emb289 P1 | ecosystem: Host-associated > Arthropoda: Insects > Digestive system > Gut ... | reverse complement strand
GGGAACTGTGTACGGAGCTGAATATCGGCTGCAATGCGTTGGAAGCGATGGTGTATCTTTGTATCTAGTGTAGTTTCCATGGAAATAAATAGGAGGCATTAATTTCGGAACGACCCTCGTATTCCAGCAGGCATTCTAACGAGTGCAACACACCTTTTTTCTTCCAACAGCTGATGCTATTCCAGAAATGGCTACATAGGTGTGATAATATATTAATGGACTGGGAATTTCTGTGATGAGAATTTATGCTTCCTAGCAATTCAAAGGAATGCAGTGTCACACCCTAGAAGACTCCCAGTCCTTCACAGAACAGATGTAGATACCTCATAACTTGCACATTGCTTTATGATTTAGAACAAAGGCATCAATGGTTTCAAGGCACCTACCATCTCCATCTTCAGAGCAGAAGAGAATAAAGAAAGCAAAGCTACTCTGTTCCATGCTCTACCATGGATATGGAGAAAAGAAGGTGCTATGAAATGTCAGCAAGGATCTTATGAACTCTGTAGTGTCACATCTATGACTACAGTAATTTTCACCTTCTGCACTTATGCAGATCCACTCTGTAATGTTTTTTTCATTATTCCATTATGCTACTCACTATTTCATTACATGATGAACACACACACAAACCTACATTCTTACTTATATTCATATCATAACCTCATGCACATAAGAAGCTTCTTCAGTCTTGTACCACATTTGCAAGATGGTTACGGGAATGTCTTTGTAAGTTGTGTTTGTGTGAAAACCTCTTGTTACATACCTCACAGCAGAATGGCTTTTCACCAGTATGGGTACGTAGATGAGACTGGAGATGCAAACTTCTAGAGAAAGCTTGATTACATATTTCACATACAAATGGTTTCTCTCCAGTATGTACACGTAAATGGCTATGCAGAATGCTCTTCTGTGCAAATTTCTTATTACAAATCTCACAACTGAACGGTTTTTCTCCTGTGTGAGTACGATAGTGCTTCTCAAGACTACGCCTTTCAAAATAGCCTTTACTACATATTTCACAAGTAAAACGCTTGTCCCCAGCATGCATACGATAATGCTTTTTCAAAATATCTTTCTGTGTAAATCTTCTAGGGCATAAAGTGCAACTGAAAGGTCTTTCTCTTGTATGTGTCATTCGATGCACAACCAGTTCACCATTCTGTATAAAAGTTTTACTGCACACTTCACATTCGTACCGCTTGTCACCGGTGTGTATACGATAATGTCTTTGCAAGTTGCCTTTCTGGGAAAAGTTTTTATTGCACACATCACATTTGTATGGTTTCTCCCCTGTGTGCGTGCGTTTGTGTGTTGCAAGATGTCCACTTTGGCAAAAGGCCTTGTTACATATATCACATTCAAAACGAGTGTCACCTGTGTGGATACGATAATGTATCCGCAGATTCTCTTTGTGCTGGTACTGTTTATTGCATACATCACATTTGTATGGCTGTGTGACCCCTTTCCTATTGTTTGAAGAAGTGTTATCACTAGTGATACTGGCATCCTGATTTTTGTCACCCTGCACGGAGCAACTGCCACTGCTGCCACCATTCTCACGAACACTGGCTGACTCATCGACACTGTGCACAGTACAAAGGAAGTGCTGTCATGCGACATACCAAATTAACCTATTACAAAAATTGTCATTTCTCTACTGACCAAAAAATAAACAGCCATTTTCAGTTATGCAATTAAAACAGGACATGACATATCACAAAAGGAATATTACAATGTAAAGGAAGCATGGGACACTGCCAACAATGTTGTGAACTCCACTCTCATAATATATTGTTACTTTAATGTGATGACTTCTGTAGTACACATAAGTTCATTTACAATATTGAATTCTGCACCAATGCCTGCTACGCTCCAAAATGAAATTCATGCACCAAGACACATGATACAGTGTGTGGAAACAGTGTTTATGTAAGTATAAAAACCATACATGGAGGGAAGAAGGAAACACATAATAGGAAGGACAAAAGAAATGAGAAATGAAGTGATATAAATGATGACATATGGTACAAACAGAAGGAAGCAACAATGGAAGAATGTACTGGGTCATTGCTTTATATGACAACTACTGTTTGCCACACATCACCACCTTGTTATTGAATTAACAGGTGCCACTCAGCTGAACACCCAGATAAGCAGCATGATGCAACAAATGACAGCTGTCAAATAAAATAAGAACCCCATATGAAAGACCACTAAAAACAAATCTTCATAACTTTGTCAAATGTGCTTCTACAGTAGTCCTCTCAGACCATGGACTTACCTGTCCTCAGATATTCCGTGATCCTCTGCTCCAAGATCCTTGCTGGGGGCAATATCCCATAACAACCCCATGGCAGCATCTTTACCTGCATCAGAGTCTTCTTTTTCTGTGTCCACATTGTGCTGCAAAGCAATATTCCATATGCAACAGGTAAGGCTGTTACAGAAGTATCACGGAACACTCAACACTGTGTCACTGGGTCAGTTACTCTCGTTGTTTCTAAGAATAATAGTGCCTTCATCTTCAGGTGTACACAATCAAACAGTCTGAAAATGAAGACACTATGGTTGAAGAGAAATCAGTAATTACTTCCCCAATGACATAGCATCACATCCCAAGACAACTTAAATTTTTGTTTACAGTTGCTTTGTTGTAAGTATTGATGTCAATTTACATTAATGCATAAATTTAGTTACACGTTTGTTAAGTATCTACACCAAGGCAAGCTCCATAATCACACATGCTACGGCCTTATTCCAGCCAGAAAATGACTCAGGATACTACACTTATCTACACCTATTGGTAGAAGTTTGTGCTAGGAGCAATGCTGTCACTTCACATCAGTCTGGAAAATATGTGACCACACCACCAAGTGTGTTTCCATAAATGTGAGTGTACATGTATCGACTGTGGGCCGGGATAGCGCAGTCGGTATAGCGACTCACTAAGGGCTGGACAGTCCAAGATCGAATCCCAGTGGGGGCGAGATTTTTCATACCCATCTGAAGCAGCCCTGGGGCCCACCCAGCCTCTTATACAATGGGTACTGAGTCTCCCGGGGGTAAAGCGGCTGGGGTGTGGCATTGACCACCCACCACCATCTAGCACCGAGGTTAAAGACAGAGTAAAGCTATACCTCTACTCCACTTCTGGGCCTTCATGGTCTGTTCTAGGGTGAACTTTACCTTTACCTTTACATGTATCGACTTGGCCTGCCTCATTTCACACATCACTGCAAAGGCTCTGTTCTGCCTCACTCCCCCTGCAAGTAGCTTGGCTAATGTAGACACAGAGTAACATAGATAATACGGACAAAATTGGTAACTTAGCTATTCAGAAAACTTACCACAGCCTCACATTTCATTATTGGCAATGTATCTGGTTCAAAGTGCTCAGTTTTTATAAATACAGGTTCATACTCTTCTCGTGGAGAGGCCGGCTGAGATTCATCGGATTCAGGTTCTTCTTTGATTGCATTCATGCTGCTCTGTAAAACAAAAGGGTTCACACAATAAGCAGCTCTCACAGCACAGAGTATCAAAATATTGGTGTTCTGATACATCATCCCATTCCATTTGCCAAATGGGTAACTTCATTTTAAATTCGAATGCTGCCTACAAGTTCAGCAAAGAAAACATCTATGTAGGGAAATTGGTGCATAATAAACCATCCAATATACTGCACCTCTATCACCTTAGGAACTGGAACTCATTAAATAGCACACTTAAAAAATGCACAAAATACATACATGCACCAGGTATTTAGTGTGTTTGCACTACAATAAACAGTAACACTGGAAGAAGAAAAATAGAAAATGCAAACAGGGTGTAGGTTAAAGTGTGGAATGGATAAGAAAGAAGTACACAGTCCTAAACAGTCACCAACCAACCAAAGAACCAAAATGGTAATTTTGGGTGGAAACCTGTGCTCATTCCTTGGTTTGTTAAGCCATTGCTGTGCACAAAATGTATTGCTGCACTGTGGCATGGAAATCTGTCATATATCAACAGGCTCTTATAACAGCCAGATTAAGACAGGAGTCCGTAACTTTCTCACTAAGACACCACCCACCCTGTTCATGTTGCTGGGATTCTATGAAACTAGATACTCCAAGTTACCTTCCATCACTCACTGCCAGGACCTCAAACCTCAAAGTACTTGAGAATCTCAATTAATATAATTACCATCTGTCCACTGTACAGCCTATTGAACAACAAATGTTAATGATACACTGCACAAACATATTACAGTTTTTGTGTCATATCCAACCATATGTATCGTTCAGTTAATGTCAATGCCTGTGTATACATTTTATAGTAAGTTGGTACTCCCGTACATCCTACTGCATTATATGCAGGCAGATGTAAACATGTACCCCAGGATGTGAGTAAAATGAACAGCACTTCATCATGTTACTGAACCTCCTGATGATATGGAACCAAACCTCTAATGACTACCGAAGGAGCACAATGATCAAACTGATCCATTTAAACTGACATAAGAGTTGCTTAGGTCAAGTTAGTTTATGAAAACGTAACCAAATATGATCATCTGATATGAATGTTCAAACAGGAATTAAACAGGCAGAGTGTTAAAATGTTCCAAATAAAATTCGCTTGTGGGTAGATTTTGTACATCATTAAAAAGCCAATGCTTCTGCCAACCAAACGAATTCTTGATTTCTCGAAAAAAGTGAGGAAATAACACATTAATGAACTCATTACAATGTTACTTTAAATGTAAAGGTTATGCTTTCCAATGAAATTGCAATATAATTAAGAATACATATTAGGAAGCAAGTAATCTTAGCCCATTTGAAGTATCATCACGACGTTCGCCTGGTATGCCCAAAACATTATCACTACGCCAAATTTTTGAAACACCAACCCTAAGATGCAAAAATAGGTCACATAAAACCAGAATCACAGAGGTGAGCGAAGCCAGGGGAATCTGCAACGGTCAACAGTGTGTGACTGCTACATAACCCGCTGGTTCAATAAGTAACTGACTTAAGGTTCGGTAAATTACCATAATTTCCTATTTCCTTTTCCTATTCGAATATTTTAATATACTAGTGTTTTATTTTTTGTGTTGTTTGTACCAATCAAGAATAACCCTCAACACAACAACAACAACCACAAACGCTACACAAACTGACAAACACAACACAACGCTGAAGAAAACACCGTGAGCCGGCTGGATCATGTGTCAAGGCTCCGCTTAGGGACCATGGTTCAAAGGTTGGACACCCTGCCACAGGAAAAAAAACTGTTGTTGGGTGCGTGCAATAAGTGTAGTGCGGTGTACTCACAGATCATATATATATATATATATATATATATATATATATATGTAATGCTTGTATACTATTTACGTTGGTAAACGCAGCAGTTCTGAACATGTGTCCGTTACCATGAGAAATAAATGAACACGTTTTCAGCATAAGAAATATTCCTTTTTGTGCTCTCAGCTTTCAAATCTGTAGGGTCCGTTGCGATCCCGGTCGCTGATTCACCATTTCATAATTTGTAATCCTAAATAGTAATACAGTTAATTGTATATCATCAGTAAACAAACTGTGATCTTTATATTACTTCGTGTCAAACATCTAAAGGCTTTGCTCTTTAAAAGTACTACTAATTGGATTTAAACAGCGTAACCCGAGTGCAGGGACTATTATTTCAACCAAAAGGTTTCATTTTAATAATCACAAAAGCGCAAAAAAGCCCATACATTCCCAACTCAAGTTCAACAGAATATACAGAGCTCCTGATAACTGAGGTGACTATCAGAAGTTTTACTAATACATCGTACAAAAACACATGCTTAATGTAACCTTTCTGACACTACTTCAGTAAGATAAGTTTCAAATTCTGGTTTCATACATTATCAGGCATTAAAAATGGATTCCTCCAACTTATGCTAGTGGCTGAACTTGTTGTATGCCATCATAAAGAAACACAGGTAAATGCCACAGTTACGATCATAACACATTGTTATTCTTACAGCAGCATGATAAAAGTCCATATGAATGTAGAACTGATCCCACCTTATCCTTCTCATTTCATGTAACTTTAGACATTTATGCCATCTACAGCAAAGTTGAAATTAGGCACCAATGTACAAAATCTAAGTGCCCAAAATTTGTACACCCCTGTTTGTAATTGTAACTAATGCTAAGAACTTTCATTCTTCAATTTTTAACAATCACATTGTGTTAATATGAATAATGATTTCACATCACAATGTGATGGCACACATAATGGTGTGCTTGAACAGAAATGCATACTACTACATAATGTTATGTAAGAAAATATTGTAAAGTGACTGAAGCTTAAAGTAACCTGGACAGTTCTGTTATGACAGACCTGCAACTAAACTTACTCAAGAACATACTTTGCATGCAGAGTATCTAAGTAACCAATCCATTTGAATAGATCACTCATTGTACCAAACATTTTACCTACCAAAGGTTTCAAGTGTGTAATTTAATGACACTGTCCATAGCTAAGCTAAGTGACATGAATGAATGAGTGTGGAGCATCGGTGGAATTATACTTACAGTGAAAAAGTAAAGTATTTAAGGAAAAACCTGTTCAGTTTCAATTTGTCCATTGCAAATCCCACATGGACTGGCCTGGGATCGAACCTCTGCCTCTGAAGTGAAAGGTCAGCAAGTAGCCACCTGGGCCTCAGCTGCCAACCCTCATTCCACCATGTCCAATTGAATGCTGAACCGACAGTAGGAGACTGATCAATGTGGATGCCCCATTAACTATTGAAAACATGGTACATGTTAACAATTAAAACAAAAAGCAACTGGGACAAAAAAAAAAACATGGTGACAGACCAACCAGTACTTTTAATTTAAGCTCTGAACTCAACTGAAGGCTGGCATTTCCATTGGAAAGTGGGATATATGATATAAACTGTTTGCTACAACCATCTGGCAACAATGGGGGTGAACACAGGAACTACAGAACACTACACCATCAGTAGGCCAGCTAGGTACAGCACAGTCACTATCACAACTAAACTACTTACTTTGCCAGCAACGTATTTCAACTCAACTATCACATAAAATAATTACAAGAAATACCTCCTGTGATTACTTAATACACATCTTCTTGATGATGCCACTCAACTAACTCCTGTCACAGATGTATAAAATAATTTAGTTGTAACTTGTAACTCTGGTGTACTGAGTTGGCATAATGCTGATTAACCTTTTGGCGCCGGAATTATTTTTTTAATTTTAGCAGACCCTGTATATTAAATGTGAATAATGTAGGAACGAAATAAGTTAAAATTATGAAACAAACTGCATTTTGAAGAGAAAAAAACGAAGTGTATATAACATGTTTAAAATATTCAGTACCTGTATTTGTTGAATAAATATATAAAATGCAACATTTAGAGGTTAGCGGTATGGTACGACCACTATAGTCGTTGTTAGGCGTCAAAAGGTTAATGTCTGTATACAAGGTTAATAGGCAACATTTTAAGGTAGGGCCACTGTTGTACTTCATTTATTTACAGTTCATTTTACAGTCTCAAACTATACAGTGTCAATTGCTAGGATGATTAATAAATAATATATTGAAATGCATGTAAAATGAGGAAGTTTGCAGTCTAATATGCGGTGTTACTGGCACATCCCTGTAACAGACTGTAAAAATAAAACCATGAAATCTATGATGACCAAAATTCCAATTGGGAACCCTATGCAGAAACAAACCCACTTCAGCAACCTTCTCTGATTGTGTGCATTATCCCCTCCAGGAAAAAAGTGGAGGAAGTGTCAGTCAATATTTGACCTCAAAATGAAAGCTGAAACCTCACAAATAAAGACAATGATACAACCATTGTCTGGCATGTTATACCATGTCAAAAAATATTTGCCACTGTTTTTAAGCTTGGTAGTTAGTGCCTTCATCTTCAGGGTCAAGCTGTTCAACAAGGGCCTAAAATACTGAAACTGCATGTTTAGTTCATGAATACAGATCACAGTTCAAGTAGATATGTGAGATTCTAGACCATTACCAGCTGCATGATGATGCAGGTGATACACCAGGTGTGAAGAATGAGTGAAACTTATACCACAACCTTCACACGTGAAAGGTTTCACTCTTGAGTGCGTCCATTGGTGTGAAACAAGATTATCTCTCCTTGAAAATTCCTTATTGCAGAAATCACATCTGTACGGCTTTTCACCTATGTGAATACGTCTGTGAATAACAAGTTGTCTGTTATCTGAAAAATACTTCCCACACACATCACAAGGAAATGCTTTCTCACTGCTATGAAGACGCAGGTGTCTGACAAGGAGGCGAGGTTCTGCGAACAAATCTCACATACAAGAGTCTTGTCACTACTATGTGTACACAGATGTGTAATGAGATGTCCACTCCATGAAAAAGCTTTACAACATATATGACATGAAAATGGTTTCTCTCTTATGACCAACAAGACTGCTGCTATCTCCAAACCCTTTTCCACACACGTCACACTTATATGGCCTGTCTCCAGTATGAATCCGACGATGTTTAACCAGGGGTCCAGATTCTGCAAAACCCTTATTACAAATACTACATACGAATGGTTTGTCTCCAGTATGTATCCGACGGTGATTCACAAGATGTCCAGAATGCGCAAAAGCCTTATTACATATATCACATGTGAAGGGCCTGTCTCCAGTATGAGTACGCCAATGTTGAACTAGACTACTACTAACAGAGAAAGTTTTACCACACATTTCACAGACAAATGGTTTCTCACCTGTGTGTATTCGTCTATGGGTAACAAGAGTGCCATTGGCTGCAAACCCCTTACCACAGAATTCACATCTAAATGGTCTGTCTTCAGTATGTATACGACAATGTGTATGTAGATCACTGGGTTCCTTAAAACTTGCACCACAGATGTCACATGTTAACACTTTCTCTCCTATATGTATACAGTTATGAGTAAGCAGATGACTTCTATACAAATAGCCTTTACCACAGGTCTCACATTTAAATGGCTTTTCTCTAGCATGAGTATGACTTTTTGCATTCCATGTAGTACTGTATTTGGCACATTCTCTTTCACTTTCTGTGTATTTGCTCTTCTTACTATGTTTTCCTTCTTTCAATGATGCACTAAAGACATCAAATTTGGTCACATCATCATCTGCCAGTGTTGATGAACTAGGCCTGCTATCGTCTGTAAATTCAACCACACTGAAACATCAGACGTTATGAATGCCACATCACTGCATATACTTACTTACTTACTCCATGCAGCAGAGTCCTTCTTGAGAAGCTAACCGGTCCTCAGCTAGTCAAGAAATTCCCTGCATTTCATGGAACCCAAAGGTTCATTACCGCGTACACAAGTGCCTGTCACTTCACACACTTATCTGAAATGAAGTGTACAGTTCTGAATGTATGAATAAAAGAAATATGTTAAGAATAATATTATGTCAAAAACTGTACTTCAGAAACATTCTCTTACATAAGAGCAAGTTAAATGAAAAAATTAAAATATGACAAGAATGAAGAGCAGCAGGTCATCAGCATGGGTTAGAAGTTTGTTACTGTGTATGATCCATCTGGAACTATGTTGTGAAATGACAATGCTATACCGAACCTATCTGCACTAAATTATCTGGTATAAAATGCCGACATTTGTCATTTGGATTGCATACATAGTTGTCACTCTTCAGCAAGCATGTTAGTAATTATGAAATCCACATATCTCATCCAACAATGCAGTGAGACTGTATGATCATACTAAGAAGACACCAACATTTCGATAACTGAACTGCTCCCATATCAAATTTAAAAGTTGGTGGACTTTCAGTAACCCTCTACAGTGGAGATGACGACCCAAAAATGTGTCACAGCCCACTTAATTGGTTGACAAAATTGGGAGACCTGAGTTTCTCACAGCAGCGTTGCTGCAGTGTTAAGTCTTTTGTTACATAATGCTATGCTGTTTGATAGGCAAGTCCCAATGTTTCAAAGGATCACAGTACTTTGATTTTCAGTCTTCATGCAGTAACACTCATGATGAAGACAATGTGTTCCTTAAAAACAGGGATGAGGTAATGGGAGAGTGAAGAAGACTATATGATGAGGAACTTTATGATCTCTTCTGCTCAACATGATGAAATCAAAAGGATGAGACAGTCAGGGCATGTGGCACATATGGGAGATGGGACAGGTGCATACACATTTTGGTGGGGAAGCCTGAGGGAAGGAGACCACTTGGAAGACCTAAGCGTAGACGGGAGGACAATATTAATATGTGTATTCAAGAAATTGGATGGGGAGGCATGAGTGGATTGATCTTGCTCAGGACAGGGAAAGGTGGTGGGCACTTGTGAATGTGGAAATAAACCAAGAGGTACTATAAAATGCAGGGAATTTCTTGACTGGTTGAGGATCTGTCAGCTTCTCTAAAGGACTCTGCTGCATGTGGTTAATTAGTTGATTACACATATAACATATACAGCATTTTACTGCTTGATTAATTTAAATGATTAAAAATATTATTTGATCATTATCTACCTAAAGTTCACATCTGGACACATATAAACTTGAACAATAAAGATGATAAAAATGGTACTCTTGTTACACTGTGTATTTCCAAAACACACACACACACATAAGCACACAGCACGTATCAGACATTACACTCACCATTCCACAAACACCGTCTTGTTCAGCTCTGTGTTGATTGCGCTGACATCCTGCTGCACCTCACGCTACACAACACAAACAATGAGACTCTAAATTCTGTGGCAGTAGAAATTCCACAACATGGAACACAACCAGACAGTCAGCACTACTGTAACAAACATGATAATGCAAGCGTGTTCACACAACCAGACAATCAGCACTACTATTAAAAAAACATGACACTGCAAAGCAAGTATGTGCACACCAAGTAGCTAGACCCTACAGTTATGTTATGCCCTTTCACAAATTAATATATCCCCACATGACATCAAGGCATATAGGGAGATTTGGAGTACAGCTCTATTCACTCTTAAATGCAGCACTAAATGGATTGAATGGGCAGCTTCAGGCTCTGTCTGCTTTAACCCAGGGAAAAGAAATCCCTGTAACCTACTGAAGATAATGCTGGATGAGCCCAGAGCCAGTCACAATGTTCTGGAGAAGACAAAAAAAAACTCTGCCTCCTGCCAGGATTTCATCCCCAGATAGCCCAGCCTGTGACCTAATCACTATGCAGCAAATGCTATCCTGCCCCCCTTTACTGTCCACTGCATTCAATAAAATCGTCTTGGGCTGACAGCCATGTAAAGTGTTCAAATCTCTCTCCTCTGTGACACTTTGGTCCATGTTGAGGTCATGGCCTCCCCATCCTGGAGTCTTGAAACAATTTAGGTTTTATGAGGTATGGTTGTCAGCCTGCCACCCACTCCCCCAGCAGACCTGAAGGACCAATGGTTTGCTTCTTTGCCTGATCTGTCACCACCAACCTGCCTTGCATGGAAGCTCTGACCAGTCGCTACGTTACCGCCAATACAACTTGGTGGATCATTGAAACACACAAGCCCCGCCAACATTTGTCAAGGTCCAGCAACCCCTAGGCACAGTCACATATTCCAACACACCAGCATCTCTCAGACCATCTCCATCCTCAGGACCTAGCAGATTGAAATGAAGTCAGTCTCTGAAGCTTTAGTGCATCTGCACCACGTCATGTGGCTGTCAGTCATGTCTCTTCATTGCCGAGGCTAACAATGAATCAAACTAGCAATGTACTCCTGCAGCATGCCTTCATGGCACACACACAGCAACTTCACTGGCACAATGTTAACATACCTCCTGACAACAAGCACACAAACATCGCAAATAAAGCAGCTCCAAAATAGGAAGATGGGATATAAATAATATGTTCCATGCCAACAAATCACTGGACATAAACCACATACCATCACAAACACCACTACACAGACGCCGGTTTTTATGAAGGCAACAAGCCACATCACCAACATTTTTTTATACTGAATTATATATATAATTTTTTTGTTTTTAACAATTTTATTGTCATGTATTGTATAGGAACCAATACTGAGATCTCAATCTGACCCCATAAATGACATTTCGAAACGCAGTTTTGCTTTTTAAGTATTTAAACAGCCTGGTTGAAACATGTGGCCACATATTAATATAGTATAATATAACACAACTGAATTGAGGTGCCATCATCCCACTGTGTTTTAAATATAATTTATTTAAATATTCAGTTTTGTTAGTCTGGATATAAAAAAATAATATAACTGGTTATGTTGATGGAAATGGGGCATGCAGTGGTGGACTCATTTGAGGGACTCAGCCAGAAGCTGGAAGGTCACGGGTTTGATTCCCGATGTTGTCAATGGAATTTCTCATTGACATAATCCTTCCTGCTGTGCTATGGGCCTGGCGATGACTCTACCTCTAACAGAAATGAGTAACAGGAATATTTCCTAGGGGTCAAAGGAAGCCAGTGCATAGGGCTGACAAATTTACCACCTTCATGTCTTGAAATCTGGAAGCCTCAACCTCCTGGAACCCTCACAGCCTATCCAGGCTTGTAATGAGTTTGCTTTTTTATGTTGAAGGAAATTGATAACTACTTTGCACCAAAATCAAATTCACAAATTTTGAGGCTTTGGCAATGGTGCACCCAAGAAATCCACTCTTCTGGAGTACAACATATCTTCGACCTCTAGACCCTTGAAGATGAAAGCACTCTGGTGTCTATCAAACATCAATAACTGATAACACAGCAATGCATCATCATATGCCAGAAGAAGTGAATCCTTAATTTAAATTTGTTGCATTAGGTCACTTTCCCACGTAAAAGTTGGGTCCAGCAATGGCTATGGAGAGTCACAGGACAAAAACATAGCAACAGACTGACTGGGTAGAGTATGATTCAACACACCTGAGGTTCAGATTTCACCACTGGCAATGCTAGAGGTGAAGAATGGTGGTGATGATCCATTTCATCACCACCATAAGCAGAATCTGAATGGAGATCCACCTTGACTTCATTCATGTTCTCCTGTAAAAAAATATAAAGCAACAAGAATGCCTGAATATCATGTCAAACTTATCAACCATAAAGCATCATGCCACTTGGGGTTTCAATATGGTGCATGTGTGCAAGTACGTAAACAGTGTAATTTAGAGTGGTGCACTGCTATGTAGCGTGGAGTTAATTTATTGTGAAATAGTGGTAAGTGCCACTACACCAGAAAGCTGCGCTTTTGTGAGACTGATCTATTTGCCACTTTTTGCTACATCTCTTCCTCCTCAACTTTAACTCCTCTGTGATATTTTTTTCATTTGCTTTCCCCATTCACATTTGATCCTGTACAAAAATTTACCCAGGTTTCTCAATTCTGTGATCTTGATAACACTAATTAATTTCTTATACTCTCATCTCCTTATTTATATTCAAGCACTCATTCTTCAAACGTTTTTCTCTCCACCTTTACATTTCCAAACATATCAATATGTGTGTGTGTGTGTGTGTGTGTATGCGCGCACGTATGTTATACATATTCATGTTGCAGTGAACCAAATCCAGTTTATCATTCAAATTACCTGTATTATAAGAAGTCTGTACTTCTTGACTAATATAACTTTACTGTCTTCTCCACAGTGTAAAATTTCAAAGTGCACAGCATCCCCAACATACACCTACTTTACTTGCACACTGTTCACTGTCTGAGGTGTGTACAATGGCAAAATGTTTCAGCAGCTAACTTTAATCCCTCCTGGGTCTGTGTTGTAAAACTCTCACACAAATTACAAGAACTACAAATTTTGACAATAAAATGACTACTGTTGCTGCCGATTTTTTGACAGACATCCGTAGACCCATTGTGACCATCATGATAAAAACACAAAGCTCTCCATTTCAGGACACTGTCTTGCTCCATTAGTCACTGTGGTGTGTTCACCGCACAACAATAATAACAAAGCACAGCAGTAAATCATACAGGACCTTTGACCACATGTACCACACTACCTTAACCCTGCTCTGGTACCATGAAAAATGTTACGTTAACAGTACCATGGGGTCAATATGACCCCATTGTAAAAAAAACATAATATAAACACAGTTTATTACAATGTTCTTTTTCTCCAAATAATATTTCACAACACAGGTTTGTACTCAAT
>Ga0123355_10010517_pt1 | contig 14194 bp, 2 predicted proteins | sample TergutEmb28metaG_3_FD_89872 | JGI IMG/M metagenome (GOLD analysis project Ga0123355, IMG submission 89872) | Embiratermes neotenicus P1 segment gut microbial communities from Petit-Saut dam, French Guiana - Emb289 P1 | ecosystem: Host-associated > Arthropoda: Insects > Digestive system > Gut ... | reverse complement strand
TCCCAAGATTCCAAGTTGCCACTACATGCTTCTCATGTAGCCCTCCCGACTTAAATTTAGTAGTAACCAATTTCATGTTTTGTTTACATTTAAAATAACCACTGCCACCGGGTAACAACCCAAGTGCAGTAAATAAATATTATTATTCGCAATTGTGGAAAACTTAAGACAACTTCAAAAATATAGGTAGCCTGTGGATGTGCGGAAATTATTACAGTGAGTCTTATATAGATTGTTTGTACTGTCATGAACAATGAAAGAAAAGGTTGGGAAAGGTATAGCCTTTTGTCCGGATCGAAATTCGAACAAGGGAACTCCAAAATACGAAGCAGGATGGCAAACACTTCATCGCAGACTTTTTTTCTGTTTTCATGGTTGCACCGTGCATCAGTGATAATTAAACACTTTACTATCCAATGCAAAGTATATAATATGTAGATAGAATTAAAATTTAAAAATATTTAAAAGTGTTCCAACATGTTTCGGATCACAGAGTATCCATCATCAGGGAGCCTTGTACAGTGCTTGTCTAAAAATTACAAGAATGATTCTATCGTGTCCGTTGACATGGACAAGGTCGCGATTCTGACCCGTTGTGCTTGTGTGTACACACACGCACAACGGGTCAGAATACGCTGCCATAACACCGACCTTGTCCATGTCAACGGCAACGATAGAATCATTCTTGTAATTTTAGCCAAGCACTGTACAAGGCTCCCTGATGATGGATCCTCTGCGATCCGAAACATGTTGAAGCATTTTTAAATATTTTATAATTTTATCTACATATTATATATTGTGCATTGGATAGTAAAGTGTTTAATTTCTTTCTGTTATTTACTCATATGCATATCTTTAAAAAACTGTGAGCTGTAAGATAATGTCGTTGTTATTAAAAATATTTGCCACGGTGTTGACTTGTGATGGACAAATTAATCTTCCTCTCGTGACAGTAAACGTACATCACACAGTTATAGTTATCATTCTGTAAAGACTTGTACAAATTTCATTGAAATGTCTAAAATATGCTTACTTAAATTTTGTGAGCAAACATAGTTTTACGTGGATGATAGAAATCAGTGGATTTCCCCCGTTTCAATTAAATCTGCTCAGAGACCCATCTCAGTTTCAAAATGGGAGATCTTGAATTTGTACTTAAGTAGCATAGACACGTGGACCCGCACGCGCACTGTTACACGCACGCGTTATGTTGTGAGCCGCGCGTTTTAGAACCTCGAAGCTGCAACACATAAGTGTGCATTCGTACATCTACGCGTGTTTTTTTCTCAGATGGCCAACTCGCAGTCAGCCACAGGAGCTTCGTCTCCGCCAAGGAGTGGCACCGGGAATAAATCTCATTAAAGGTTTATGTATATCCATCCTATAGGAACCAGATGATTGAGCAGTGAGGGGTTTTGTTTCGTTAATTAGGTGTTGAGCCCACCCTCTGGCGAAAGAATTGCATACGAAAAGAAGTCGCCTGTTATTCTTTTAGCCTACGACTTTCCCACACGTTCCATTTCCAGTATCCTTTCAAAACAAGACTGCTGCCGTCGCCCAGCAAAGTGCCTGGGGTTGTTTCATCTATCTTCTTCCGAACCCAACGCGAGTCTGTCTGTCCGTCCGTTACAGTCCGTGATTTAATTAAGCCCTAACTGTATTCATGAGGCAACCGGTTCCAATCTCGTTCAGAATACATATATTTCCTATGGGACTTCTTGGTTTTCCCCGGTTACTCTAGGCTAAAGCCGGGACAGTAGACTGCTGGGAAAAAGCCGTGTAACCTAACTCTTTCCAGTGGTTTTCTTTTAACCGTGTACAGTCTTTTAACCATGTACAGCCTTTTAACCATGTACAGCCTTTTAACCATGTACAGCCTTTTAACCATTTACAGCCTTTTAACCATGTACAGTCTTTTAACCATGTACAGCCTTTTAACCATGTACAGACTTTTAATCATGTACAGCCTTTTAACCATGTTCAGCCTTTTAACCATGTATAGCCTTTCAACCATATACAGCCTTTTAACCACGTACAGCCTTTTAACCATGTACAGCCTTTTAACCATGTACAACCTTTTAACCATGTACAGTCTTTTAACCATGTACAGCCTTTTAACCATATACAGCCTTTTAACCATGTTCAGCCTTTTAACCATGTACAGCCTTTTAACCATGTACAGTCTTTTTTTAACCATGTACAGCCTTTTAACCATGTACAGTCTTTTTTTAACCATGTACAGCCTTTTAACCATGTAAAGCATTTTAACCATGTAGAGTCTTTCTTTCACAGCAAGGCAGAAGTCACAACGCTTGTGTGTTCTGAATACGTTATGGAGAGCATCAGACTTAATTCTATCCTAATTCTGAATGTTACTTCTCATAGAAACGCCACAAACTAGAAATCCTAACAAATGTCATAACACATTCCCTTCAGTACATTCTACTCTCCCCGTACAGTTTCTGTGTAATATGTTTCCCCTTGAATAAAAAAAATTTAGAACATTTTTCACTCCGTTCTGGCAGAGCCGCAGTTATGCAATATTCTCACGTTACTTTTTCTCCCTTAGAACCAAATATTTTCCTCAATAGCCTGTTACTGACTGCCCTCCACATATGATCGTCCCTTAGAGCAAAAGATAGATCTTTATTGTATTCATATCCATGCACTGATAAACAATTTAATAGTTAATACCAACAAATATAAAAAGGTAAATAAGTCCCATTAGAGGCCCGAGGTGCCCAGAGGGTTCCAGGAAGTTAAGGTTCTCAGATTACGTGACAATGGCCCCGGATGGTGGTAAGGTTGTCAGCCTTATGCACCGGCCGCCTCTACCACCAGGAAATGTACCTGGTGCTCATTTCTGTTACAGGATGAGTCGACCCCCAGAGCCATAGTGTGATCGGAAGGATTATGTCAATGAAAATTTCCAGTGACACCATCTGGAATCGAACTAGCGACCTTCCGATTTGTAGCACAACAACTTAACCACTGTGCTACCGCGGTCCCCACCAACAAATGTACAAGTACTGAAATAAAAACCTTCGCATATATTCACAGGCCGTTTCTTTGACATGAATACGTGTAATTCTATAACGCTAATATATCAAAAATATATGAAACAAATTCTGCACATATGCTACGAATTTTGTGATATCCACAATTTTTGTGGACTAAAATTTTAATCTATTTTATAATTTATCCGTCTTTCATATATCCTTCTTTGTTGTAAGACTCCCTGAAAATGATCTTAAGAAGATCGAATTGTTTCGGATTATTAGTAGATTGTATGTGAAATTGTATATTTTAATGATTGTATATTTGTTGGTATTGTCTATCAAAAGATCACATTTCAAATCCATTCAAAACAACAGGGTAAATTATCCGGATTATCCAGAGTTCGATTTCCGGTAGGGGAAAATTTCTTTTTCTCCAAAACGTTCAAACCGGTTCTGGGAAACACTCCTCTTATTCAATTACCATGGAAATTCTTTGCCGGGGTTAAAGCGACCGGGACGTGAAATTAACACTCATTTCCATCTTGTGTCCATGTTAAAAATGACTGGAGCTATATCTGTACCGCCCCTGGACGTCTTCAAGGCGTGGACTTGGCAAATTTAATTTTCACTTTTTGTCACTTTGTACTTCACTATTAAATTACGTAATTTTATAATGAATAATCTGTGCCCGAGTTTAAAATTGCGGGCTTCAAAGGGAGACCCCGTGTTGCAATATCTAACTTTCACAGTACGATGTAGGCCCATCTGCAGGCCAAAGCAGAAATACGACACGCAGGTCTGTGTGTGCAGTTTACTGTCGTGGCATCAGAAAGGTAACCACACGGCCTCCCCCACACGACAGATGTAAGCCATCACCCGAAGGCTAAAATTAAATTAGTCAAACTCCATCAGCCACGGCGACCCGATCCGAGAAATGCAGGGCCTCTGTCTGTCAGCGCTAATTTTAAACCGAAAACAAAGAAATGATGTCGAAAATATGATGGGCGGCTAGCACTGCCACTCACGCAGTCATTCTGCTTTATGCAGTATGTAGTGGCATTCTTCAGTAGGCTTTATTAACAGCAAGTGTAAAATAGGAGTCTTTAATGTAGCGGGGTGGCCGGGTGTAACATAAATTTAAAATGCTTTAATTGCTCTTTTCAACACTCGTCTGTGTGCGTGGTGGCTGGGGGGTTCCACGTGTTTACTTTTACTGATGTAATTGCCGACATTTTTCTCTCGCTTACGCGTAAGTTTGTGGGCCGGGTAGCTCAGTAGGTATAGCGACTGACTAGGGGCTGGACGGTCCGGGGTCGATTCCCGGTGGAGACGAGTTTTTCCGCCCGTCCAGACCGGCTCTGGGGCCCACCCCGCCTCCTGTAAAATGGGTACCGCGTCTTTCCCGGGGGTACAGTGCGGCCGGGGCGTCCGGCTCACCACTCACCCCTTCTAGTGCAGCGGTCATCGAAGAGTAGAGCTATACCTCTACCCACCCTCTGGGCCACACCGGGCCTGTAACGGGATCACTTTATGCTTGGTCATTCCGTTGTGTTTTGTTGCTTATTAATTTAATTTAGGTTTCAGCCAACACACAATATAATATCAATTATGCTTTAATGCAACATGTTTCGACTCGGAGGAGTCTTCATCAGTCTAATTTCAAATCATATTGACGTGTACAAAGTAACTGTGCACATTTGGAATCCCAAATGTGCACATTTAATTTGTACGCCTCAATAAGGTTTTAAAATAGCCTGATGATGACTCCTCCGAGTCGAAACATGTTACATGAAAGCATAATTGATATTATATGTCGTGTGTTGGTTGAAACTTAAATTAAGTTAGGGACCACTTTACCGTTTTACCACGTAAGTTTATATTTAACAATAGCTTGGTCGGAAAGTAGCGAGTATGAAATGTTAGTATCTTACAGAAAATACTTTCGGTTTGAATTACCGAGGAAACCACAGAAACGCGGAGAACACTGCAAGGTCTGCACGTTTCAGTCTGACGCGTACGAATCCGAGTAAGTCGCTGCTTTGCATGAAGCCCAAATTAAAATCTGTTGAATTCTCAGATATTGACATGTCGTTGACAAGTTTTTATGAGATTTCAGTTGGCCAAGGTGGCGTAAATTAAGAATGTATTCTTCGGTAGTCACATTAGTGGTAGCCAGGATTTCGGTAGGAAGTGCTGTTTCCACCGCTATGAAGGAAACCACATGAGGCCGCGACTAGGATTTTGAAAACGAACAGGCCTGCCTATCTACACCTCCTGGAAGTGACTCACTGCGAACTTACACCTGTACGAACTCAGACTGTTATCGCCTGCAAAGAATTTGTAGCATTGGCGTGGGTAAGGCACACGTGGACTTAAAAGCGAGGAAGGAACAGTGGGTCGGCGGCGGCGGGGGGTGGGGGGTGATTTCTTTGGGGATGTGTTCTTTTTTTTCGCACAGAAGGCAATATTCTGGATTCCTGTTGCGATATCTTCGAGTAACTTCACTTATGATTATGCGGGGCCCGGATTATGGAGTGGCCCCCCGTCCCCGTTTCTGAGCTACTGACTCGTAACCGCGTAGTTCTTAAGATCTCTCGGCGGTTCGCGTGTAGAAATATTGACTGGACTGCTGTAACGCGATCCGTTTTGTCATTTCCATGCTCATGCCAATCGTAAGAAGACAGATACTTGCGGCAGCCGGGTGCACAGGGAGACGCCCAACAGACAATTCCAAATGATGACAGAAGAAGCCAGTGTTTTTACTCCCATCACCCTGTATTTACCCAAGATAACACTGCCGCCATTTAGGAACACTTTGTATGTTGTTCCCTGCAGGTGCACAACCCTTAGAGCATTACAGACATCCCTTGGGAAATAGAGATAGCCTTATCATAACAATTTACTGTTTTCATTGGTGTCAAAGGGTAAACTTTTTCCACGAGTTTAGGAGAACTTCTTCGCGTTTCAAGGCGGAGTTTTCAAGTTATAATGGTTCTGTCATGTCATGCGCTAAGCAGACAGACATTCTGACACAGCTATTATGGAACGATGTATAGATCACATTACTGCTGTTGTCCGGAACACACATACACACACACACACACACACACAGAGCTGCTTCGCTTCTATGTAGAATGACAACAAATTAGAGGCTTAAGACGAAGAGACTTTGTCAGAAAATTTCATATCGGAATGTTAAGTGTTATTTGCTTCGTCAGACTCATTAAGTATTTATATGCCGCTGGTGAATGTATGTGCCAAATGCTTTAACGTTATGTGACACAAATTGCGTTTGCAGTGTTCATTTGTGATGTGAGTCTGATTCTCAGAATAAAGGAAATTTTGTCCATAAATACCATAAAAAGACTGGCTTTTGTAATTTGTGTGAGAAGTGTTCTCTGAGAAGCAAGAATCACTTTTTAAAATAGTATGCAATTGGGCTTTATGTCACAAATAATGAAATTAAAAGTGCAAATATAAGCGTTAGAATTAAGAGGTATAAAAATTCCGGGGTTCTTATTTTAAGCTGTTACTGTCACCAGCTGCATTTTCATCTTCATACTACTTCTACGAGAAGGACGAGCGGATAGTACTGGGAAATTTTTGAAAAAAAAGATTCTCTTCCCCCCCCCCCCCTCTTATAAAAGTGTCTGTCACTACTTCCTTGATCTTAAGTTTTTCTGTAACTGCGTTTTCCTCTCTCATTGTGTAAAAAGTTTTATGTCGTAACGGTTGAGCAGTGCGAAAAGCTTTTCTTCGATTGGAAATGTAACAAAGTGGCGTGTTCGCGTAACCTTTGTTGCAGTGGAAACGCAAGTATGCATTTTGTGTTTTTTCCACATTACCTCATATACATGAACACAGGCCATCCTTTTGACGTCTGTGTGACCGTGCATCTCTGATACAACAGTATAAACAACCAAGTAGATGTAACAATAACAATTTATTAGTAATTTCAATCAGCTCAACATGTTTCGGGCGATAATTTCGCCCATCCTCAGGTGCACTACACTGTGTTTATAGCTTGTGGTATAATGCACCGAAGAAGTTGCCTGCTGGTGACAAGGATGAGGCGGACTGTCTGGTATGCAGGAGCATATGCTCCTGCATACCAGACAGTCCGCCTCATCCTTGTCACCAGCAGGCAACTTCTTCGGTGCATTATACCACAAGCTATAAACACAGTGTAGTGCACCTGAGGATGGGCGAAATTATCGCCCGAAACATGTTGAGCTGATTGAAATTACTAATAAATTGTTATTGTTACATCTACTTGGTTGTTTATACTGTTGTATCAGAGATGCACGGTCACACAGACGTCAAAAGGATGGCCTGTGTTCATGTATATGAGGTAATGTGGAAAAAACACAAAATGCATACTTGCGTTTCCACTGCAACAAAGGTTACGCGAACACGCCACTTTGTTACATTTCCAATCGAAGAAAAGCTTTTCGCACTGCTCAACCGTTACGACATAAAACTTTTTACACAATGAGAGAGGAAAACGCAGTTACAGAAAAACTTAAGATCAAGGAAGTAGTGACAGACACTTTTATAAGAGGGGGGGGGGGGGAAGAGAATCTTTTTTTTCAAAAATTTCCCAGTACTATCCGCTCGTCCTTCTCGTAGAAGTAGTATGAAGATGAAAATGCAGCTGGTGACAGTAACAGCTTAAAATAAGAACCCCGGAATTTTTATACCTCTTAATTCTAACGCTTATATTTGCACTTTTAATTTCATTATTTGTGACATAAAGCCCAATTGCATACTATTTTAAAAAGTGATTCTTGCTTCTCAGAGAACACTTCTCACACAAATTACAAAAGCCAGTCTTTTTATGGTATTTATGGACAAAATTTCCTTTATTCTGAGAATCAGACTCACATCACAAATGAACACTGCAAACGCAATTTGTGTCACATAACGTTAAAGCATTTGGCACATACATTCACCAGCGGCATATAAATACTTAATGAGTCTGACGAAGCAAATAACACTTAACATTCCGATATGAAATTTTCTGACAAAGTCTCTTCGTCTTAAGCCTCTAATTTGTTGTCATTCTACATAGAAGCGAAGCAGCTCTGTGTGTGTGTGTGTGTGTGTGTATGTGTGTTCCGGACAACAGCAGTAATGTGATCTATACATCGTTCCATAATAGCTGTGTCAGAATGTCTGTCTGCTTAGCGCATGACATGACAGAACCATTATAACTTGAAAACTCCGCCTTGAAACGCGAAGAAGTTCTCCTAAACTCGTGGAAAAAGTTTACCCTTTGACACCAATGAAAACAGTAAATTGTTATGATAAGGCTATCTCTATTTCCCAAGGGATGTCTGTAATGCTCTAAGGGTTGTGCACCTGCAGGGAACAACATACAAAGTGTTCCTAAATGGCGGCAGTGTTATCTTGGGTAAATACAGGGTGATGGGAGTAAAAACACTGGCTTCTTCTGTCATCATTTGGAATTGTCTGTTGGGCGTCTCCCTGTGCACCCGGCTGCCGCAAGTATCTGTCTTCTTACGATTGGCATGAGCATGGAAATGACAAAACGGATCGCGTTACAGCAGTCCAGTCAATATTTCTACACGCGAACCGCCGAGAGATCTTAAGAACTACGCGGTTACGAGTCAGTAGCTCAGAAACGGGGACGGGGGGCCACTCCATAATCCGGGCCCCGCATAATCATAAGTGAAGTTACTCGAAGATATCGCAACAGGAATCCAGAATATTGCCTTCTGTGCGAAAAAAAAGAACACATCCCCAAAGAAATCACCCCCCACCCCCCGCCGCCGCCGACCCACTGTTCCTTCCTCGCTTTTAAGTCCACGTGTGCCTTACCCACGCCAATGCTACAAATTCTTTGCAGGCGATAACAGTCTGAGTTCGTACAGGTGTAAGTTCGCAGTGAGTCACTTCCAGGAGGTGTAGATAGGCAGGCCTGTTCGTTTTCAAAATCCTAGTCGCGGCCTCATGTGGTTTCCTTCATAGCGGTGGAAACAGCACTTCCTACCGAAATCCTGGCTACCACTAATGTGACTACCGAAGAATACATTCTTAATTTACGCCACCTTGGCCAACTGAAATCTCATAAAAACTTGTCAACGACATGTCAATATCTGAGAATTCAACAGATTTTAATTTGGGCTTCATGCAAAGCAGCGACTTACTCGGATTCGTACGCGTCAGACTGAAACGTGCAGACCTTGCAGTGTTCTCCGCGTTTCTGTGGTTTCCTCGGTAATTCAAACCGAAAGTATTTTCTGTAAGATACTAACATTTCATACTCGCTACTTTCCGACCAAGCTATTGTTAAATATAAACTTACGTGGTAAAACGGTAAAGTGGTCCCTAACTTAATTTAAGTTTCAACCAACACACGACATATAATATCAATTATGCTTTCATGTAACATGTTTCGACTCGGAGGAGTCATCATCAGGCTATTTTAAAACCTTATTGAGGCGTACAAATTAAATGTGCACATTTGGGATTCCAAATGTGCACAGTTACTTTGTACACGTCAATATGATTTGAAATTAGACTGATGAAGACTCCTCCGAGTCGAAACATGTTGCATTAAAGCATAATTGATATTATATTGTGTGTTGGCTGAAACCTAAATTAAATTAATAAGCAACAAAACACAACGGAATGACCAAGCATAAAGTGATCCCGTTACAGGCCCGGTGTGGCCCAGAGGGTGGGTAGAGGTATAGCTCTACTCTTCGATGACCGCTGCACTAGAAGGGGTGAGTGGTGAGCCGGACGCCCCGGCCGCACTGTACCCCCGGGAAAGACGCGGTACCCATTTTACAGGAGGCGGGGTGGGCCCCAGAGCCGGTCTGGACGGGCGGAAAAACTCGTCTCCACCGGGAATCGACCCCGGACCGTCCAGCCCCTAGTCAGTCGCTATACCTACTGAGCTACCCGGCCCACAAACTTACGCGTAAGCGAGAGAAAAATGTCGGCAATTACATCAGTAAAAGTAAACACGTGGAACCCCCCAGCCACCACGCACACAGACGAGTGTTGAAAAGAGCAATTAAAGCATTTTAAATTTATGTTACACCCGGCCACCCCGCTACATTAAAGACTCCTATTTTACACTTGCTGTTAATAAAGCCTACTGAAGAATGCCACTACATACTGCATAAAGCAGAATGACTGCGTGAGTGGCAGTGCTAGCCGCCCATCATATTTTCGACATCATTTCTTTGTTTTCGGTTTAAAATTAGCGCTGACAGACAGAGGCCCTGCATTTCTCGGATCGGGTCGCCGTGGCTGATGGAGTTTGACTAATTTAATTTTAGCCTTCGGGTGATGGCTTACATCTGTCGTGTGGGGGAGGCCGTGTGGTTACCTTTCTGATGCCACGACAGTAAACTGCACACACAGACCTGCGTGTCGTATTTCTGCTTTGGCCTGCAGATGGGCCTACATCGTACTGTGAAAGTTAGATATTGCAACACGGGGTCTCCCTTTGAAGCCCGCAATTTTAAACTCGGGCACAGATTATTCATTATAAAATTACGTAATTTAATAGTGAAGTACAAAGTGACAAAAAGTGAAAATTAAATTTGCCAAGTCCACGCCTTGAAGACGTCCAGGGGCGGTACAGATATAGCTCCAGTCATTTTTAACATGGACACAAGATGGAAATGAGTGTTAATTTCACGTCCCGGTCGCTTTAACCCCGGCAAAGAATTTCCATGGTAATTGAATAAGAGGAGTGTTTCCCAGAACCGGTTTGAACGTTTTGGAGAAAAAGAAATTTTCCCCTACCGGAAATCGAACTCTGGATAATCCGGATAATTTACCCTGTTGTTTTGAATGGATTTGAAATGTGATCTTTTGATAGACAATACCAACAAATATACAATCATTAAAATATACAATTTCACATACAATCTACTAATAATCCGAAACAATTCGATCTTCTTAAGATCATTTTCAGGGAGTCTTACAACAAAGAAGGATATATGAAAGACGGATAAATTATAAAATAGATTAAAATTTTAGTCCACAAAAATTGTGGATATCACAAAATTCGTAGCATATGTGCAGAATTTGTTTCATATATTTTTGATATATTAGCGTTATAGAATTACACGTATTCATGTCAAAGAAACGGCCTGTGAATATATGCGAAGGTTTTTATTTCAGTACTTGTACATTTGTTGGTGGGGACCGCGGTAGCACAGTGGTTAAGTTGTTGTGCTACAAATCGGAAGGTCGCTAGTTCGATTCCAGATGGTGTCACTGGAAATTTTCATTGACATAATCCTTCCGATCACACTATGGCTCTGGGGGTCGACTCATCCTGTAACAGAAATGAGCACCAGGTACATTTCCTGGTGGTAGAGGCGGCCGGTGCATAAGGCTGACAACCTTACCACCATCCGGGGCCATTGTCACGTAATCTGAGAACCTTAACTTCCTGGAACCCTCTGGGCACCTCGGGCCTCTAATGGGACTTATTTACCTTTTTATATTTGTTGGTATTAACTATTAAATTGTTTATCAGTGCATGGATATGAATACAATAAAGATCTATCTTTTGCTCTAAGGGACGATCATATGTGGAGGGCAGTCAGTAACAGGCTATTGAGGAAAATATTTGGTTCTAAGGGAGAAAAAGTAACGTGAGAATATTGCATAACTGCGGCTCTGCCAGAACGGAGTGAAAAATGTTCTAAATTTTTTTTATTCAAGGGGAAACATATTACACAGAAACTGTACGGGGAGAGTAGAATGTACTGAAGGGAATGTGTTATGACATTTGTTAGGATTTCTAGTTTGTGGCGTTTCTATGAGAAGTAACATTCAGAATTAGGATAGAATTAAGTCTGATGCTCTCCATAACGTATTCAGAACACACAAGCGTTGTGACTTCTGCCTTGCTGTGAAAGAAAGACTCTACATGGTTAAAATGCTTTACATGGTTAAAAGGCTGTACATGGTTAAAAAAAGACTGTACATGGTTAAAAGGCTGTACATGGTTAAAAAAAGACTGTACATGGTTAAAAGGCTGTACATGGTTAAAAGGCTGAACATGGTTAAAAGGCTGTATATGGTTAAAAGGCTGTACATGGTTAAAAGACTGTACATGGTTAAAAGGTTGTACATGGTTAAAAGGCTGTACATGGTTAAAAGGCTGTACGTGGTTAAAAGGCTGTATATGGTTGAAAGGCTATACATGGTTAAAAGGCTGAACATGGTTAAAAGGCTGTACATGATTAAAAGTCTGTACATGGTTAAAAGGCTGTACATGGTTAAAAGACTGTACATGGTTAAAAGGCTGTAAATGGTTAAAAGGCTGTACATGGTTAAAAGGCTGTACATGGTTAAAAGGCTGTACATGGTTAAAAGACTGTACACGGTTAAAAGAAAACCACTGGAAAGAGTTAGGTTACACGGCTTTTTCCCAGCAGTCTACTGTCCCGGCTTTAGCCTAGAGTAACCGGGGAAAACCAAGAAGTCCCATAGGAAATATATGTATTCTGAACGAGATTGGAACCGGTTGCCTCATGAATACAGTTAGGGCTTAATTAAATCACGGACTGTAACGGACGGACAGACAGACTCGCGTTGGGTTCGGAAGAAGATAGATGAAACAACCCCAGGCACTTTGCTGGGCGACGGCAGCAGTCTTGTTTTGAAAGGATACTGGAAATGGAACGTGTGGGAAAGTCGTAGGCTAAAAGAATAACAGGCGACTTCTTTTCGTATGCAATTCTTTCGCCAGAGGGTGGGCTCAACACCTAATTAACGAAACAAAACCCCTCACTGCTCAATCATCTGGTTCCTATAGGATGGATATACATAAACCTTTAATGAGATTTATTCCCGGTGCCACTCCTTGGCGGAGACGAAGCTCCTGTGGCTGACTGCGAGTTGGCCATCTGAGAAAAAAACACGCGTAGATGTACGAATGCACACTTATGTGTTGCAGCTTCGAGGTTCTAAAACGCGCGGCTCACAACATAACGCGTGCGTGTAACAGTGCGCGTGCGGGTCCACGTGTCTATGCTACTTAAGTACAAATTCAAGATCTCCCATTTTGAAACTGAGATGGGTCTCTGAGCAGATTTAATTGAAACGGGGGAAATCCACTGATTTCTATCATCCACGTAAAACTATGTTTGCTCACAAAATTTAAGTAAGCATATTTTAGACATTTCAATGAAATTTGTACAAGTCTTTACAGAATGATAACTATAACTGTGTGATGTACGTTTACTGTCACGAGAGGAAGATTAATTTGTCCATCACAAGTCAACACCGTGGCAAATATTTTTAATAACAACGACATTATCTTACAGCTCACAGTTTTTTAAAGATATGCATATGAGTAAATAACAGAAAGAAATTAAACACTTTACTATCCAATGCACAATATATAATATGTAGATAAAATTATAAAATATTTAAAAATGCTTCAACATGTTTCGGATCGCAGAGGATCCATCATCAGGGAGCCTTGTACAGTGCTTGGCTAAAATTACAAGAATGATTCTATCGTTGCCGTTGACATGGACAAGGTCGGTGTTATGGCAGCGTATTCTGACCCGTTGTGCGTGTGTGTACACACAAGCACAACGGGTCAGAATCGCGACCTTGTCCATGTCAACGGACACGATAGAATCATTCTTGTAATTTTTAGACAAGCACTGTACAAGGCTCCCTGATGATGGATACTCTGTGATCCGAAACATGTTGGAACACTTTTAAATATTTTTAAATTTTAATTCTATCTACATATTATATACTTTGCATTGGATAGTAAAGTGTTTAATTATCACTGATGCACGGTGCAACCATGAAAACAGAAAAAAAGTCTGCGATGAAGTGTTTGCCATCCTGCTTCGTATTTTGGAGTTCCCTTGTTCGAATTTCGATCCGGACAAAAGGCTATACCTTTCCCAACCTTTTCTTTCATTGTTCATGACAGTACAAACAATCTATATAAGACTCACTGTAATAATTTCCGCACATCCACAGGCTACCTATATTTTTGAAGTTGTCTTAAGTTTTCCACAATTGCGAATAATAATATTTATTTACTGCACTTGGGTTGTTACCCGGTGGCAGTGGTTATTTTAAATGTAAACAAAACATGAAATTGGTTACTACTAAATTTAAGTCGGGAGGGCTACATGAGAAGCATGTAGTGGCAACTTGGAATCTTGGGA
>Ga0123355_10010516_pt1 | contig 14194 bp, 4 predicted proteins | sample TergutEmb28metaG_3_FD_89872 | JGI IMG/M metagenome (GOLD analysis project Ga0123355, IMG submission 89872) | Embiratermes neotenicus P1 segment gut microbial communities from Petit-Saut dam, French Guiana - Emb289 P1 | ecosystem: Host-associated > Arthropoda: Insects > Digestive system > Gut ... | reverse complement strand
TGCAACGTTTAGATGTTAGCGATGCGGTACGACCACTATAGGGGTCGTTAGGGGTCAAAGGGTTAAAGGTCTTATAGCTGTCTGTTTGTTTTATGTACCGGGAAGTTTGTTATATAATTTAGTCCCCACATTTATTACACTTCTCTTATATAAATCAGTATTGTATGATTGGATGTGGATATCCATCTTTCTTTGTGTATTTTGAGCATGGATATTTCAATTTAGATCTACAAACAAGAGAAATGAGAGCAGTTTTTTTTTATTTTAACCTTCAAATTTTTGAAAGAAATAAAGAAGAGAAAATGTCCCTAAACAAACTGGTAAGAAGCATTTCTGATATCAAGAATCAAGATATAAAGAAATCAATGCTTGTATTTGATACAGGAAAAGGTGATGTTTTTGGAGACTCGTTCTGGAAGGACAACGCAATTGGCCAGTCAGCTGCCAATGTTCGAGCACTGACATATTGTGACCTGCACACAATCAAACGAGACAAGCTCCTCGAGGTGCTCGATTTTTATCAGGCCTTTGCTAATTCATTTGCTCGCAACCTCATCCTCACTTACAATCTCCGTCACAGGGTAAGTGTCCTTTGGGCATTCTGTAATCAGAAAGTTCTCACTAACAACTTCATGGGAGCAAAATGACACCCATTTTGAACTCTCTTCTTACATGGTGTAATCTTACATCATTTGGTACAGAAGTGTTTGAAGCTGAACCTTATAACCATGTGTGTGTAAATATGTTTTAGCTCATATTTCGTAAAGTGGCCGATGTGCGCCGTGAAAAGGAGTTGGCAGAAAGAAGGAAGAATGATCCGCAACTTGATCAACAGCAGGATCACCTAGTGCGCAAGATTTTCTCAAAGTTTCGTCGAGACCGGTCACAGACACAACAGCAGCCCGCAACACAACAAACACAATCACCTGCAGGTTGGACTTTGATGGCAGCTGCTTTCAGTTCACTCACACAGCATGTCCTGAAGCTCAAACTTCTGAATAGAGAAACAAACTGGTTTAATAAAACATTTGTCCATAAATTAAAATATCTGAGGTCAAATAAAACAAGAAAAATTTGACAGTAACGATATAAATATTTTTACCATTTGACTTTCATTTAGAAACAGGTTTAATAATAAGTGAAATATAAACTCCTTACAGCTTTGGCTATGAATATTCCGGGGGTGTGATGATTATTGCCATGGTAGATACTCGTACATACTGATGAATTGTCTACCCTTACAATAAAGGAAATATGTTTCTCTGAAATTACAGTACATATCTGCCCGAATACAGGGTGTCACATCCCATAGGATGGCTCTCTTAACACCAAAGTAATCTAAATGTACTGAATTTTGTACGTCACCATTTTGTTTGTCTACTCTTAGTCATGTGAGCGAGAACTTGGTTTGGTACCGTACAACATGGGAAATAGCAAGGAAGGATGAATATTTGATAGCTATTATATATATTAGAGTTTTCATTAGGTTTATTTTCCCAAAAGGGTATTATATATGAATTTGAGAACAACAAGATTGAGAGGAAGACCAAAAAATAGATGGCAAAATTAGGTGAGAGAGGATGGAAGAATAGTTGGTGGAGAAGGGTAGTAGGAAAAAGTAGATAACAGAGAGGAATGGAAGAAGCTCCTGAGAATGGCAAGGAATCGTCACATTCTGCACGTGCCATTGGAATTAATTGGTTTGTTTTGACAATACTGTGAAATCAAATAGATAAGAAGGTCATGTATCTGTGACTGAACTTACTTGCTCTTGATAGATCTCAGAGGTAGGCATGGGGAATTAAAGTGGTAAAAGCATATCTAGCTGTGATCATTTTTCGTGCGTGAGCTTCATAAAAATCTGAGACTGCTATGAATTGCTAAGTAAATTGGAACATTTCCCAGAAAGTTGTGAAAACTCAAAAAGGTTCATATAAGGGATAGAAATGTGCCTGCTCATACATATTATAAACGAAATTAAGTAACATAAGCATAAATCTGTTTTATATTTAACTTCTTATTCATTCACGTCAGTGGCGAATCCTTATCTGGAGGTCAGGTCTAGCAGGTCTGCTGGTCCTGCCTGAGCTCCAGATCAGGATTCGCTACTGACTGACATTCAAGTTCTTACATATTCTGAATAAAATTTTTCCACTTTTATTTTTTTTTAATTGTTTTTGAATCATCATATTTTCCTTGTAGTGTTCTATTTAAAGATGCTGTCAGTTGCTAAGATTACATAATTTCAGTGGTAGATGAGTGACATATGAATATGGAGTAGCTGGTGGAATGCTATGGACAGGGGAAAATTGAAGTATTGGGAAAGAAACCTGTCCCATTGCCACTTTGCCTACCACAAATCCTATGTGAACTGCCCTTGAATGGAACTAGGGCCTTTATGATGAGAGGTTGGTGACTGCTTGAGCCATGACATGGCCTGATCATCACATCTTGTTGTGGTTTATTAATATTATTGTTGCTCCCTTTCTTAATGTGTTTGTGACTGTGACTAAAGAATGTGCTTAAATGAATGCCAATTTTTGTAATCATTTCTCAGTATAATTTCTTCAGACCTGATTTAGTTTAAACTTTTGAAGGTTCACATTTTTTTTAGCTGATGGATACAGTGACAATGCCATTTTATATTGCATATTGCTTTATGTTTGTTTTTTATTCTTGTGATATTCACACTTTATAATTTCTTTCTACAAGAAATTGGGTCTGGTGAGTACGTATATTTATTTAAATCCTTGACCAAGCAAGATAGAGAGAGAGAGAGAGAGAGAGAGATGCTTTATTTAATGACACTTTCAGTTACCAAGATTATGTAGCATGAGTGGTAGATGAATAGAACTTTGATGTAATGATACTGACAGAGGAAAACCAAAGTACTTGAAGAAAAGTCTATCTAAATACCACTTTGTCCACCATAAATTCCATGCAGGCTGGCCTGGGATTGAACTTGGTCCTCCATCGTAGGAGGCAAGTGACTATGTGCCTGAACCACAGCACTGCTCTTGTGGTTCAAGCTATTGCTCTAAATATATGTATGCATTCTGGATGTATGCCATAATTTTTCCAACCTTTTTGCAGGTCAGCATTCAGACTTAGAGCGTGGGGATTCGGCAGCTGGTGATGGTGCAGGGGAAAGTACAGCAGCGAAGTCTGTAGTGCGGGTCCTGTCAACTACAAAATTGTCTAGTGTGGCGGAAACAGATCATGGAAGTAGTGGAAATGTGGGTGCTGTAGTGGCAGTGACAACCAGGAGTCAGCGTCCTGCCGCAATTCGCACCAGCAAGTGGGGGCGCTTATTGGGAAGCAGCAGTCTTGACTCAGGAAGTGAATCTATGAACAGTAATAATAACACCGCTGGAATCCAGCGTTCTGTGTCAGCCAGGGACCAAATGAATGGAACTAGTAAAGACAAGGCCCAATCATTATCAGGTGCTGGTAGCAATATGTCCACAAATGGTGCAACAACAGGATCAGGCAATAAAGTGTTTCCCAAACTCCAGAAAGTTACTACAACAACATCAACACCATCCACTGCTCTAGCACCTCCACAGATAGCAAGACAAGACACTATTGAAGAAAATGTGGAGTTGGAAGATCATGGAGTTGCAAGTAACACAGCTGGTAACAACTTGAGGAAGGTAGATTCATATGATAGTGGCATACTTCGTAGCTGTGATCAGAGGTTAAATGAAGCCTCCTTAGGTGGTATTGTTTTATATCAGCAGCCAACTGTAACATCAACACCATCGGGAATTGCTGCAACAGAGTACAAGGAAATTATTTCCAACATTATGGACTTCAAAGTTGACGTGAAATTGGAAGTTCAGAGATTAAATCAAAGGGTAGGACGTATGGAAGAACTGCTAACAGAACTTGTAGCAAGGTTAGGTCAGAGTGCTCCTGTAGGCAACTCCACAACCTCATCAGCTGCTTCTCAGTCTCCACCACAAGAAACGGAAGGAGGAGGAGCAGAGACAGCACCTGCAGTAGGCACCATACAGACACAAAAGAAATTTGCGTCAACACGATTACCTTCATTGGGAACAGGTGAAGGAACTAGTACTTCAGTGACTGGTGTGGGGAGCATCATACTCCGAAAACGTCGTAGCAAGTCAAGAACAAAAGCAGCAGCACCGGGAGTCCCCATCACCACATCTGCAAGTGCCTCCTCACCGAGAACATCACCAACTGAGGTAACAAGAATGCTGGAAGATCAGGACCAGGCTGCAGCAGCTGCTACTTCTGCATCACCACTTCCATCCACATCCAAGATTGAAGATGATAAAAGACAGTTTAGAAGATCCAGGGAATTCCTTTAGCACATTTTTTAAAATTGATTTTACTAGTGAAGGGCGTATTTATAGAAAACGTATAATTTGGATTTGTAAATTACTGTGTATTAGAGCTACAGCTTGGAAGTCTCTTCTGGTGATTAAGTGCTACTGGAATTTAAGATATTTCTCACAATATAAATAAATTTCCAGTATTTTGATTACACTTTTAAACCACATACAGTTAATTTGTATGAAAACCACCCTAGTCAGTGTAATCTGGACCAAGATGTGTTTTCTGTGCTGTGCCTACCATTAATTATAGAGCTAACGAATTGCATAAACAGTAGAGTATATAATCAAATACAGTCTTGGTACTGAACTTCCAGTACTACTATTTTCAAAACACCAGTTAGGCTCAGCTAGGACTTGCAGGATACCTGTAGATCTTTGTTTAATAATTTGGTGGCTCGAAGGATCAAGAATTTATTTATTATTTATCTGCAGACGAGCTGAGGAAATTAGTTTATGATGTGTTTGTTTGAAAATTTTTGGAATGTGTTAAGAATCTCATGCAAGTCAGTGGAACAAAGTCATCCATTATCCTTAACTCAAAGGTTTTATTGCTGAAAAATTAATTTGTTTTGTTTATAAATATCAGTTCTAACATATAAACATTTTACTGCCAATGAATTTCCCCCCCCCAATTTTGGGTGTCTGTTTGTCCGTTTTTTTATGATTGTGTAATGAAATCATGTAAAAGTCTTCTTTTAACCCAAAGGAATTGTGGTTTTGGGATACAAGGAAATACAATGTGACTGATGTCATTTCTGATCCTATGCTTTGTTACCTGTTTAGCGGAGAAGGCGGAAGAGATCATAAGCCAGTTTTCTGTCCATCCATGCTTCATGCTGAACTTTTCCATGTTCTTTGGTTAGTGGGGTCAACAGATTCATTATCCAAGATTTCAGAGTTGCACTTCAATTTGAATTATTGATTATAAACATTTCTGTTGTTAGTAAACATATAATAGATGCATTCCTGTTTATGGTGACTTAACATAATGTATTATAAATGCTGTTTTTGTAGTAGAACATTCATCTGACTTCAGTGATCAAAATTGAAAGTTTTTAGTCTCAGCCCATTTCATTGTACAAGGGATACAAATACATTTACAGCAGTTCATATTTTTATTCAGTTGGTAGAAATGGATGATTTCTGACTGTATTGAAATAGATGCTTTAAGGATTCTTTCTTCGTTTTAGTTTCTCCATAAAGAATAATATAGTGAACAGTCAGTGCTAGAATGTATGATCCAAGCCAGGATTTTCAGGTACATTAAATTACAGCTAGAAGAATGCACATATTTTTATATATATGAAATGATTAGTTCCAGACTTCTTTTAAGATCTTTTTGCTGCATTTGGTTATTACTGTTGAAAATTAAGTGAAAGTGGCCTGTATCAGACAGCAGTGGATCTGAGTCCTCTGTCTCTGCAATTTGACCTGTGCAGTGTTTCTTCTAAGAATTTAATTTAGTATGAGATGAGACCATAAGTTTTCACTACGATGAGTAAAAAGATTCCAGTTTTCAGGGATGTAATGGCATACAGTTTCTAGACATGTACCAATACTGCAGAGGACCCACTTGCCTATATTCTTGTTCCACAAAGATGGAGACTGCTGGTTCTGTCTGGTAATATTTGCACCTGTCTGCCAAAGTGATGTATATTTTTGCATCCCAGAAAGTTGTAAACTTTGTTGAAGAAGATGCTTTCATTAATAATGAAATATCATCAGGTGTGATGTCGAAGAGAAACATCAGCCAACATATTTGACATTATTACCTATTTGTAAAGGCCTGCACAGTCATTCAAATAATTTCCAGGTTGTGATTGAAATATGACTGATAAGTAATTACACCAGACATGCTTCATTGTGCTTTCCTTGAACATGGTATATTATCATGCATTAAGATAATTTTATATGAATCAGAGTATGCAGTGAGTTTAGCAGTTCTAATTGAGCACATTTTCCCTGTTAGCCAGCAGACAGAAATATGACACAATGTGAATCAATTAATTTTAAGGTACTTGTTGTTTGTTTGCAGTTTAAATGCTGCTGAGTATTACCCATAGTTTAAATAACGTTCATCTTCTGGGGGCATTTCACTCAGATGTTATGTGTAATAGATGTGACTACAGTCACCAGATGGCAGTGTAAGCAAATGGAGTCAGGTTGTGTGTTGCCATTTTCAGCTTAAAGCAGTTCCAGTTGTGTTGTATGCAGCCACAGAGGGAAAGGAAAAGATTGGGAAGGTGGCAGAACACACAAGGTATTAACATAATTTTTTTTGTAATAAGGATAATTTTGTCAGTCTTCATTCCTTAGATCTACTGAAGGAATGTGAGATGTTTTAGTATGGTGCTAACTGTCTAAATTGGTAATGAAAGCATTATTAATGCAATATGAACTAATGCCACTAGATTTAATGAAGAATACAATTATTTCAGTAACTTCCTGTCTATTGTCTTGAAAACATACATCCTTTATGCACATTAGATTAATAATAACTTTTTTTTTAACTTCATGTTACATGTTGGAAATCTATGACATTTATATGATGTTTTCCAAAGGAAAATAACAGAAATTAATTTTAAACATAAACAGGAATCATTTTACATTTTGAAGTACAATTACATTTGAATTTTTAGCCGATTAATAAAACTTTGCGATAAAATATGCAGTTAAATAATAAGGATGAGCCTGCAATTAGTGAAAGCCCAAGAAGTCTCAATATATTTGAGATTTGAAGCATATTGAAGGCAGAATTATATTAATGAAACCTGGAATTCAGTGTACAGAATGTTCCATACATCAGTAAGCCGAAAAGTAACTTGTAGCTACCTTTTTGAAGCCATTTTGAAGCCCATATTATTTATTATTATTGATATTAATACTTATATTATATCCACATGCTGTTATGCATGATATTTGAGTTATTCAAATTGCCCATTCAATTGTATTAACCACAAAAGCCATTTGGAATTATTGATGCCAAATGTGGTGTATGATTGCTAGAATGATACAAAATTTTAGTACAGATGCTGTTAATATATCTGTACTTTCTTGTAAAGCTGTTTACAAGATTTCAGTGGAATTCACTTTCATAAAGTGTGAATTCTTATGGACATACAGAACAAACTGTGTTGTGTTTTTAATCTCGTTTTATGCTTGATACATTTAATAAAACCCACAGAATAACAGGATATAATTGAAGACAAAATTAAATACTACAAATTAAAACAAGGCTAAAGGGCAGTGAGGAACAAGTCTACCAGTTGCTTCTTTGTACTGCAGGTACCAAAACTGCTGTTTTTCAGACTGAACGATCATAGTGAAGTATTTATACAGATGGGTATGTGGAGATAATTTCTTGTGTCATTTATTAAGTGTTTGGTCTCATTAGAGGTTCCTTATTGTGTAAAGACAACTATGCGGTGCAAGTAAGTTTTTCTGACATGACTGAACGGTGAAGTTCTGGACTAAAACTGTTAAACAGAAATGAGGCTGGGTTTAAAATTTCAAGGGATAAGTGTGTGCCTAAGTTTATAATTCCATATTTCACGTACTTAAATTGCAACCTACACCTGTGCTCCCATACCAGGTCTTATTTATTCACACAAATAAACATAGATGGTGACATAACCTAGAATCATATGTACCAGATTTACAATAATTTTGCCTCTTTTATGAAAAGATGGTGAACTGAAACTATGAAAATTTGAGTTATGTTCATCATATTGTGATTTTTATAGTGACTTTTCAGTTGTGTTAGTTTAGTTTATATTTATAATATTTTGATGCTGTGATAATGACACCTTAAATATTTGGAAATACTTATATGTTTATTGAGATTTTGGAAAAAAAAAAAAACCCTTAATTTGTCTTACAGTATGCCCATGAGGCTCAGTATGCATAATTACTAGACATGGAAAGCTATCAATGGTATTTCTATGTGCAAACTGGGTCTGTCTTTTCATGTTGCTGCACATATAAACCAAATTATTACAAAAGTTGATATCAGTTCAGTCTGTTAACTACTGAGTTTGTTAACTGACACTACATTCTGCACACAATCAATAGACAGTAAAGTGTCAGAATTACGCACTGACATGAAGCACTTCCCTTCCGGAGAGTCCCAGATTTCTCTATACTTTACATGTGCCAAGAATGCATTTTTCAGAAATTTCCAAAAGACAATATTCAATGTGCACCTAGAATTTTTCACTGGGGGTTTGATGGGTTGACCCTGCGGAAATATGCGTATATATAATTTGTGTTTGATTTTTTTTTAATTTTGAAAATTATGTTATGAAAACAATGTCATAAATATAACTGTAACATAACATTGTTTTCAACTGCGTTTGTGTACATATAAATACACCTTCATGTTTTATGACTGACTTGTACAATTGAAATCACAAGGCCCAATCTTCTTGGTTTTCTTAAGTTCATCTAAGACATTTTTTTTATTTAATTTCTCAAGTTTCTGATTTACTAGTCATCAATCAATCTCAGTGGGTGACTCAGCTGAAGGGTGAATCATGTAATATGTCTGATATACTTGCATGTAATTTTTATTTTTTATTTTTTTTGCATTTTGATTTGAGGGTGGGGGGGGTGGGGGGGGGGCTCCTGCAGTCTGGTGGGCTGCCTTCGGCTGCATGCCTGACAAGATTGGGGTCCAGTTGATAATTCAAATTTAGGTTTGTGCATATGGCACTCCCATACTTGGAGAGGGTTTCAGTGCCTATTATAGCAATAAACATGGTAATTATGAAGGCGGACAGAGAAAGGTTGGATACACCTTACCTTTCTCACTGTGTGGAAGAGTGATTTCATTTTACCACCTGTTGATCTAAATACCAGTTCCACAACCTGGAATATCACCTTCGAGTAACAATTTAATAAGTCCATTTATTTTGACTCCTGATTCATTTGATATGCTGTCAAGCTACACATGCTTATTTACTACAACTTTGCATTCATATTCTACAATACATAAGCATTATTAAGTGAAGTGTGATTTGAATTCTGCACTTTTGATGTCCAGGGGCAGTAGTTTGTATATCTGCTTGATATCATAATGTGAGACATGGTCTGCAAACAGTCAGAAAACTGTTTTCTCTCTTGCTAGAATCTAAAATAATGGTATGTGATTTTTAAGGTGACGTATACATCTGTGTAATTTCTGCCTATGAGGTATATAACAGAGAAAATATGCAAGCAACAAACAAACATGCCGTAACTGGAGTTATATGAGAGGTCACAGTATATATCTCTCTGAGAACTTAAAGGAATGGGAAAAACAGAGTTGTTTAATTGTTAGGCCCTCACTCATTTACCTTACATGGCAGTAAATTATGTCATGAACCCGTGGAGGGCCAGTTTGCTATGGTCTTTTGCTTCGTGTCTTAACCTATTTGTCACTGACTTGCTTGATCCATAGGCAGTGGTTATTTCTGCCATTTTTTGTTATAATTTCCTCAGTAATTCTCTGTATTTGTGCACAGTGTTTGGTTCCCATATGGCAAATATGTAGACAATCCAAAAATGATAAATTAAGACAAAACAAAAGCATCAGTGAACACTTTCAAACAACTTACAATGAATTATGTGATAAATGCATATACTTTTCAAGGTTATTTATATGTGCTGTGAGGAAATATGTTACCGCAGACATTAAAATTGTCTGATTCCAGATTATAGTAACTAATTGTATTCTTCCTACATTTGTGAGAGGTTATAGGACATAATTGAAGGCTGGTTATGACTTTAATAAAGATGTAATACTTTACAAGGCATCGGAATGAATATATTGTGTTTGTTGAAAAAGGATTCAGGCATTTGTACTAATCTGAAAATTCTTACAAACTGATTGTATGTTTCATAATAGAAACAACACTGAAAGCAAAACCAGATATGTGTATTTTGGCAGAACTTTTGTCTTATAAGATGACAAGTCAATTGAATATAGAAATTTGACATTTCTGTGATAGGATTTTCAGTATTATTTAAGAATATATTATTTGGGGCTAGCTGGAGTAGAAGAAGGCAATAAGAATTTGGATAGTTGTGCTTCACAGTGCTTCAGTTAGCAGAAGATTAAGCATGAGGTAGTTGATACTGAATCACTAAGCATATCTGAAATTATGTTTTATTTATGGGAAAATAAAAGAAGTTATAATACAAAATGATCTGTATTTAATATCAGGAAGCAGGAATTCCTTATCTTCTCTTGGATATGTTAGCACTTCTGTGCCACTGTAAATATTCATTACACACAATTTCAAAAAACTTCCAAAAGCCTGTTACTGAGCTGACTCTGATAAATTCTTTGCAACAACAAAGTATACTTACAACGAGATTGTTACTGAATTGAATTGGAGCATACATTTCAAAGGGTGTCAGTATAAGTCTAAAATCACCTGCTCAGCTTTTGTAGTAACCTGAGAACAAAAGAATTTGGAGACAGAGACAAAACTTAAGGGTGAGAAATCTGGATTTGAAAATAATATAAAATACAGAGAAGTAGAAAATTAATTTAAAAACTATAATTCATCTTTTTTCTTTTGCTTTTCTTTTTAAATCAAATTGTGTGCTTTTACAAGATTTTGTAGTGGATACTTTATTTAGTTTTTTTTTAAAGAAACCTAAAGCATAATAGCATACAGTCATTCACAGTTAGTATTTTAATCACAAATTAAAATTGTGTAACTATACATTTTTATGGCACAATTACATTGTCATATGTGAACTCATATGTGAACTTACAGCGAGCTGCCACACTGAGTCTGTCATATGGTCGAATGTCACAGATTTCTCATAGCAATACTGCTTGTGTAAAATTTATAATATTTATGACTAGTGATATTTTGAGGTATGCCATGACTGTGGGTCTTAAGAGGCTATTTTGAGGTAATAAATTAGTTACATGAAGAGGAACAACAGTTTGCCAAAACATCAAAATAGAATGGAAATAACTACACTAAAGAAACTTGAAATGGTGTGAAACTGTTTTCACAGTTTTGAGGTGCGTCATCCACGTTGTGTTGGTTCAATAACAAAGAATTTTTGTGTATTACACATACAGTCGAACACAACTACATTTCACCTAGTAGTACAGTAGGAATACAACTACGTGTTTCAGCCCTAGGTCATGGTACCCACTATTGAAACAACGAGATCTCATTCACCCCACCCAACCCCCAATTACCCTAAAAGAACACCCCACACATCTTGTATAGCTGCTCTGTAAGTTAAATCACAACCTGAAGATGGCCCACATATAGGGCTCAAACATGTAGTTGTATACTTACTGTACTACTAGGTGAAATATAGTTGTGTTCGACTGTATGTGTAATACACAAAAATTCTTTGTTACTGTTTTCACAGTATTGATTTTTATATTATAGTGCAAAATTTTATATCTTGGCATTTTGATGTTCGTGATTGCACAAGTACCGTGTGTGCGTGGTCTATTCTTACAGTTTTTCATATTAAATTCTCAGTGGAACCACAGAATGTGTAGGGTGAATGCGACAGTACATCATAGTTTCTGGCTTTAAGCAGGAGCGCACAAATCTTGGTTGCCATGTCATCTGGGTGACTACATTGTATGATGGCTCCCAGTGGTGTACTCAGAAATTTTGTTTGGGGAGTGGGGTTCAACAAATTCTGTTGAGGACAGAGGACAGAGAAAGGGGATCTGGGGGCTGAACCCCCCCTAGTCAGGGGTTCTGGAGGCAGCTGTAATTTGGTACAAGTGAAATTTTCTTAATTTTTGGTACTTTAAGACTATTTATGATGACAACCAATTTATTTGTTATTGCTAACATAAAACAATTGTGAACCTAGGTAGTTTTAGAATTTTACTGCCTTTTTTCCGAATATCTTGGGGTTTTGGCTTCCTAAATTCAGCAATTTTTATCAGTTTTCACAATCCGGTTGAGTTTTGCATGATTTTGGAGGGCCTTCACAATTTCAGGGGGGGTTAAACCCCCCACCCTCGGTACGCCACTGATGGCTCCTAATGTTTGTGTATCCTCAGTACAGCTCTTATTGTTTGTCACCCTTCTGACATGAATCAAAATTTTTGGAAAATTTATGCACCACTGGCTTCTGATATGTTAATGTCATTTGCAATAATTCCATAATTCTCCTATCCATTACTCAAGAGTTTCAGTGCTTTAATATAGAGTAAAATATAACTTACAAATTTTGTACAGTGTTTAAAATTGAAATTCTGCGCAGACCAAAAATTGTAGTCTACATTTATATGATTATGGTCTGGTTTGTGGGATTGGTGTGGAGGGATGGGAAACAACATTAATTATTGAGGGCATAAAAAAGCAGGGTCGAACATAAATGCCAAAACACGATTCATATGTGCAAATACAGGAAATAAGAATCAGTGACAAATATATTGTCACGCAAGAATGGCAAATGTAATATTTTCTGTACCAAAAACGTACGGACATAGCTTGTATTATATTAACATGTGGGTGTGCACTTTCATATTGTGCAGTTGTTATCTGCAGTGACAAATTGTTGTTCTGTCTTTTCATAACTTAATTGCATTCCATGTTCCCCTCACTAAAGAAGTGAATTATAAAGGAAGTGTATTATTATATATTATTATTATTATTATTATTATTATTATTATTTATCATATTAATTATAGTAGTCAACCATAAAATGTTGGACTCATTAACGTGGAGGAAATGGAAATATAGTGATTTTCAGTGACCAGCAAGAGTCTGATTTTGAAGCTGTAATTCAGCATCCTTATGATAATCATTTCAGCATAGAATTAAAAACCAAATCTTATGTGAAATGTTACTGTCTGTATTACAGTATAACAAACTTCCATTATATATTCTGTACATATAAATTACTAGGATCGCAGAGTAATGGAAGAAATATGTATTGTTGAAACTTTTGTTGGCAATGTTGATGTTACTATTTTTAAACTTGTTACTCATTCTGCTCGTTCACATACTTACATAGCCAATATGCAAACTCTATAACCTGTATATTGAGCATGCGCTTTCGAGTCAGACACATATCAATCATCATTTCAGATGAGAGGAAACTCTGTAGTGATTTTTTTATTCTTTATTCTTATATATCATGTTTGAAGTTTCAAGACATATATCAGAGCTTCAGGAAAAAGAGAGAGTTACACTAATAATGACCATATGCTCATTAAATAGAATTTAGTTTGGAATTGTCGTTACTAGGATATTTAGCATTCATGGTTGTCCAGGAAGTTATAAAATTTATTTTAGGTAGGTACAAAATTTTTCCAATATTATGTATTTAAAATGTTGAGGATTTATGGCTCTGACTATTAGTCACCATAAAATGCAAATAGATTATTAAAATTATTTCTTACTAAATTCTTCGCCAGAAAATTTTATAATAAAGTGAGTTACCAATGTACTTCAGTATTTGCTATATTTTTTAACAATACAAGAACTTTATGCCTGTTTTTGTTCACAAGCTTCATTATACATATAAATTATGCACACACAGCCATGAAAGCTGCTACTCCAGTTTTATGAAAGTGTCAGAATATTTGTCATATATAGTGGTAAATATTATGAAGAGAGAGAAGTTTTAGCAGTATCAATCACATTCTGTTTCTTCACATGCCACTGATTAATGAAACGTGGATGAGATTCCCCCCCCCCCCCCCCTTTTTTTCAATTAATATATTTTTTTTTTTTTTTTTTATCTTTTTTTTTTTTAAAAAAAAAAATTTTTCCTTTATAAAAAAAAAAAAAATAAAAAATTTTTCACACAAATACAAAAATATCCTATTTTTTTTTTTTTGGGGATTT
>Ga0123355_10010515_pt1 | contig 14195 bp, 12 predicted proteins | sample TergutEmb28metaG_3_FD_89872 | JGI IMG/M metagenome (GOLD analysis project Ga0123355, IMG submission 89872) | Embiratermes neotenicus P1 segment gut microbial communities from Petit-Saut dam, French Guiana - Emb289 P1 | ecosystem: Host-associated > Arthropoda: Insects > Digestive system > Gut ... | reverse complement strand
TTGATATTATCTTCGTTTTTGGCAGATTTATCTTTGAATTGGGTCATGCGATTTAGCTCCCCAACATACGTGAAGCAGTTTAAAATCCACGCAAGCTCTGCGTGAGCTGGCACATGAGATTGGAAATATAAAATACATTCGTCAGGGTTTAATCCAAGTGCGATAAGCCATGCAAGTGCTTGCCGGGAATGGCTACGTAGTGCCTCCGGATCTTGTCTTATTGTCATAGCATGCATATCAACTACGCAATATAGGCAATTATAATCTGTTGATAATCGTGTCCAGTTGTTTGTTGCACCAAGTATGGTTCCTAATGTAGGGATGCCAGTGGGCTGTAAGCCGCTAAAAATAATAGGTTTTTTCATGCAAATGTCTCCCTTTTAATAATCATTTCCTGGCTATCTGCTTCCTGAATGAAGCAGATAGCCAGGAATCATTTTTCTACAAGATAGCAAATTTGGGTACACGATTCAAGTATGGTAATATGTATACCCTTAGCCAATACGGAGGATGATAAGTGTGAAATATCCGCGAAGTAGATTTTCATACCAACATATTTGTTATGCCGACGAAGGAGGCATGAATTAAATAATGATAGAACTTGTAGGTATCCACAATAAAGCAAAAGTCTTTACCAACAATATCGAATCAAGTGCGTCACAACAAATAATTCGGCTACTAGATCAGGAATTTATAAAAAATAGCAAAGTACGTATTATGCCCGACGTTCATGCAGGCATGGGTTGTCCAATTGGCACAACTATGACGATCACAAACAATATCGTCCCAAATCTTGTAGGTGTTGATATCGGCTGCGGGATGGAAACGGCTATCATAAATGACAAACATATCGAGTTGTCTAAGCTAGACAAAGCCATACACAAATATATCCCTGCTGGGTTTAAAGTCAGATCAGAACCACATCAATTAGCAACTGAGATTGATCTATCTCTACTCCGATGTGCAAAACATGTCGACCGCGTACGAGCATATAACTCTATAGGCACACTGGGTGGAGGCAATCATTTTATAGAACTTGGTAAAGACGAAGACGGAATACTGTATTTAATAGTCCATTCTGGAAGCAGAAATCTTGGCAAACAAGTAGCCGAGTTTTATCAAAAAATAGCTGCCGAAACTCATAAAGTAAAAATCAAAGAAAAAAAACTTGACCGCACCTTGGCACATCTAGAAGGTCAATCATTTCATGACTACCTACACGACATGGCTATTATCCAAAGATATGCAGAAATAAACCGTATGGCAATAATAAAGGAACTTAAAAAGCGCATCGGCATAAAAACAAAAGAGCAATTTACAACAACCCACAATTACGTCGATTTAGAATCAATGATATTGCGCAAAGGTGCAATTTCTGCAAAAAAAGATGAACGCATATTAATACCCATGAATATGAAAGACGGGTGTTTAATCTGCGAAGTCAAGGGTAATCCGGATTGGAATTTTTCTGCACCTCATGGTGCAGGTCGATTGATGAGCCGTACAGCAGCCAAAGAAAGTTTCACACTCAATCAGTTTAAGAAATCCATGGAGGGGATTTACTCCTCGACTATCAACAACTCAACCTTAGATGAGGCACCCTTCGCATACAAACCAATGGAAGAGATAATTGCCAATATAAACGACACGGCAGATATTGTTAAAATGGTCAAGCCGATTTATAATTTCAAGGCAGCAGAGTAAGAACAAAAAATGTTTGGTTAGCATGAAAAAACCCATGGAGGCAAGTGTGAAATATCCGTGAAGCGGATTTTCATACCAACATTTTTGTTCCGCCGACGAGGAGGCATGAAATAAAAGATGCGAAACTACCAACAAGAAACCGATAATCGAGTAAAGTTTATCAAAGAGCTAGTGGCATTTGCCAACGTAGACGGCATAATCTTTGCCAACAGTGGTGGCAAAGACGCAGCACTGGTTGGGATTCTTTGTAAAATGGCTTGTGACAATACCCTTGGTGTGTCACTTCCTTGCAATACAAGCCAAAACTATAAATCAGATATCGATGATGCACTCCTTTTTTCAAAACAATACAACATTGATCATAAAACAGTCAGCTTAAGCTCTACATTCAAAGAACTAACCCATGCAGTAAGCGCAATCTGTCCTTTGACCGATTTTGCACTGTCAAACATAGCACCAAGACTCAGGATGACGACTATTTATTCTATTGCCAATAGCGAAAATCGCCTAGTCGCAGGCACCAGTAACCGTAGCGAACGGTATACTGGTTATTTCACAAAATGGGGTGATGGTGCTTCTGATTTTAATCCCATCGCAGATCTCACGGCTACAGAGGTCTTGGATTTCCTAAAATATCTTGGCGCACCTGCTAGTATAATAAAAAAACCGCCATCGGCAGGTCTTTATGAAGGTCAAACAGATGAAGCTGATATGGGCATAACTTATGCATCACTAGACAATTTTTTATTAACAGGTCACATATCCGATACCGATGCATCAATTGTTAACAAAATGCACAGGGCAAGTCATCATAAACGCAAACTCCCTGTTATGTATGGAGATTCTCATGTCTAAAAAAGGGATTGTTCTTATTGGAGCTATTATAATCGGCTTGGCTTTCTTGGCTCAGTCTGTTTTTGGTTTGTCTGGTTTTGGCAGTGACAATGTACGCTTGGTGAATACCAACAATGGGGTTTCGTTCGCTTTTGATAGCAACCCATCCTTTCATAGTAATGGCGGACGATCCTTTTATTTTGTAACCCGTACTGGTATACGTTATGTAAGTGATAGAGGAGAAACCAGGTGGCCAGATTCATTTACTTTTACCAGGCCTCTCTTATCTACACGTGGTGATATAATTGCTGTTGGAGAAGCAGATAATAGCCGTGTTATTTATGTATACAACTCAGAAGGTCATTTATATACTCAAAACTTAGAGAATCCCGCCAGAGGTTTTTTTGTCAACGCTTCTGGAGATCTTACTGTGATTATACAACATGACGGCGGTTTTGAAGTTTCCGTTTTTAATGAACTGCGTCATTATGATCGCCTTTTTGGTACTCAAATCGCTCATACGACCCGCCCTTTTCATATCCCGACTGTTGCTGATGTATCAGAATGTGGCAGATTTGTTGCCATTGCTTATTTGGATGTCGAAAGACATCTTTCAACACTAGTCGAATTTTGGCCTATTGGCAGCGCACCATGGGGTACAGATGGGCTGTTTGCACAAATGGAATTTCCCGGAGAAGCACTTGTTAATATGCGTTTCATGTCAGATAGCAATGTACTCATCATTACGGATAAGAGGATTACATTGCAACAGATAACAAACAATACATTACAAGAAGTCTGGACTCAAACTCTCTATAATCGCATAGATCAATTGGCTTTTTGTGGTAACAATAGGTTCGCATTTGCCACTGGTGTGTCTTCAACGCCAGACGGTCGCTATTCGGATCCAATTGGGACAGTCAACATGTTTGATATAAATGGGCAAACAGGCAGTTTTAACTTGGGCCGCCGGATTACACATCTGAGTATGAATAATAATGCCGTCATAATAGGAGCTGATCGGCATTTTAATGCAGTTAGCTCAGCAGGTAATATCTTGTGGTATCACAATGCAGTACACGATGTACGTGATATGATTTTTTTGAATGATACGGACACTGTTTTGATTGCCGGGCCAAACCGGGCATATGTATGGCGTCGCCAGAGGATAAGGGATTAGCTTATTGCGGCTATCTTTTCCTTCACAATTGCCCTTACCCTCTCTTTTGCAATCTTGCCATACACCCTTGGGTCAAATTTATTTGGATTTTGATTCATATATTCTTTTATCCCTTGGGTGTAAGCAACTCGCAAGTCTGTTCCAAAGTTGATTTTACATATTCCTGCATGGATACATTTTTTAAGATCATCATTGCTCAAACCAGAAGCACCATGTAGTACAAGTGGGACATCCACAACATCTCGGATCGACTTTAGCCGCTCGATGTCAAGTTTTGGAGTATTTTTGTATACACCATGCATCGTCCCAATAGAAACTGCTAAGGAGCTAACGCCTGTTTTTTTTACAAACTCAGCAGCTTCTATTGGATCTGTATATATGACTTGATCACTTACATCGTCTTCTTTACCGCCAATTCCACCAAGTTCAGCCTCTACTGGTATATTTATTTTAAAAGCGGCTTCTACTATGATTTTGGTTTGTCTTATATTTTCTTCATATGATTCTTTCGAACCATCATACATCACCGATGTAAACCCTGCTTTTAATGCATCAAAAACTAGGGATTGATCGGCATGATCTAAATGCAGCGCAACTGGTATGGCTACATTATCAGCCATTGCCTTTATCATTGATACAAAGATATTGATCGGCGCATACTTTGTAGTGCTAGTCGAGATTTGCAATATAATGGGACAACCAATTTCATTGGCGGCATCTAGTACCCCTTGTGCCATCTCCATGTTTTCTACATTAAAAGCACCAACTGCCGTTTTTGTGGCCTTTGCGTTTTGAAGCATCTGTGTTGTTGTTGATAGTGGCATAGATTTTTATCCTTAGTATCAAGATTTTTATAACCGATTAATCGATTATAGTGTTACTAAAACTGACGATTAAAATTTTGCATCAAGCAAGATATTTCTTTGAATAAATCATGCGCTCCCCGATCCATATTGGTCAAAACAACTAATATATAAGGAGACTCCCCATACACAATTGCGGCATCGTGGAATGCATTGGTAGACCAGCCATATTTCCTAGCAAGTGGATAATCCGATTGCAACAAACTTACATTAATATCTCCACCTACACCAAAAGAACCTTCCCATCTGGTAAAATAGTGATGTGACGTTTCCGCCGTGTTTAATAGGTCATACAAAAAATATTGACCATATAGATTGGGATTTTGAAAATAATTGAATATTGCATAAAACCAAACGCCAATATCACGCGCTGTTGCATTTTGGGAAATGATGTCCCTTGTTAGAGTAGTGTCTGCACCAATTTCTATTGCAAAATCATTAAAAGATAGGCTTGCTCCAGACGTTAATCTTGTTAGCATCCGAAATGCGATATTGCAACTATATACAATAGAATGACCAAGTAGTTCCCTTGTTGTAAGTCTAGTCCCAGCTGGCTCGAAACGTAGTATGCCAGTACCACCCCAATAATCAGCAGCGGTAAATGTATGTATAGCATACATATCAATAAGCCCTCTTTCTGCTAATGTATATACATATAATGCATGTGTCGCTTTTGAAAGACTCGCTCCAAAAAATATCCTATCCGGATTATGCATATATGTATTGCCAGTGACTAAATTTTTGTAAAACACAGCTAAGTTGTTGCCAAATTGATTAAATATTGTATCTAGTTCATGTACTGTAGGTATATCTTCTAGTTCTTCAAAGACTGTCCATTGTTGATAAGTATTTGCATCTTCTTCTTGATACGAAAAACCGTTATATTCTAGATCCGCTGACGCATATGTGAAAGAATTTAGCCGTTCACGAAAAGGTGAAGCCCAAGCTGCATTCGTCTCTATATTCCTAAGGGCATTGATCCCAAGTACCATTGCACCAGTCATAAGTAACAACATCAAGAGTACAAAACCTCTAGATTTCCGACGTTTACGCCGTCTTACGTTCCTTGCTGGTTGATTTGTAGGCCGTCTTGTATTTCTTGTTTCTAATTCTCTCATGTAATTTCCTTTCTTACTATAGTCAAGGACGCAGCATTTCCCATAATATACTTGCTCTGTCCCTACCATCGGCTATAGACATATTGCTATATATATAAATTAGCACATCTCCATCCAAGACACTAAACGAAAATTGAGATACATGCCAGGGAAATTGGATATCCGGATTATGCCAATATGTCCGAGTTTCTATTATATCATATGATAAATCTTCTATACGAAATACAGGATTTAATATAGTCCACCATTCTTGTGTTCCTACTAGTGCATCATGCCAATCGTTGTCTATAAATACGGGGTGATATGACCAGTCATACGCGGCTGGATTATCTATAGCAACAACTATTAGGTCGTGCACATCTTCAGCTTTGCGTATCCACATATGAATGTAGTCTGTAACATATGGTAGTCCAGCAGGTCTCCACTGCAAGCGAAGATCGTTTTCATGTGGAGTAATGGCACGGTTTGCCCAATCTAGCTCAAACCCTTCTGGGCAAGATCTTGGTACATATTGGCCAAATGTCACATCACTTCTTGCTTCTTCTATAGTAAGTGACGTATCTCCCCATACCGGTATAATTACAGCGTCAAATGCAGACAAATCAACTGAGCCGTTTGCTATCAATTGGTTTATAAGCTCAGTTATATGAGCCTTTCCAGAATCAAGGTCATCTACTACTTGAATTGCATAGAATATCTCGTCTATTTCGAAGCGTGCCCATATTTCTACAGTGTCAAATGGTGGACTATAATCAACCTCGGGAACTGGCCCTTGACCTTTGTATACAGTAACCATCACTGGTATACCACCGATATAAGACGTTTGAAGCTCTAACGAATCATCAGCTACATGATATGTCAAGAATCTGGGCATTTCCCAACGAGAAATGGTTATATTTGTTCTTACATTAACGGGTCGGTCAAGATTCTGCCATTCTGATGGGGTTTCTTGGAGATGTATATTTACTAAGTCTCCGCTCTCATGATAGCCTATGCCTACCCAATCAAAATTAATATTAACTGCCGGGAATGTAGCACCAAATATTTCATCAGACATTTCGCGTGTGTAGTGCAAAAACCATGATGCTTGCCTCCATTCATATCCCACAATTTCACGGATATTAAATATCAACTCTCCGTCTTGGTTAGGAAGTGATTCTATTTCTATCGACTCTTGTTCATGTGATTCTTCATAGTATGTTTCGTCAATTTCATTTGGTAGAATTATTGCTGGGCGGTCCAAGAGTCCTGGCACCACCAAAACCCCAACGACTATACCAGCAGCACAGGCAGTCATAGCAAGCAGAGTGATAATTGAGTGTTTTTTTCGGCGTAGCTTCGCATAATTATTTTGCATAGTAACGGAGCTTTTGACTTTATTCATGTGATGATTTATTTTGGTTGACTCTTCGTACTCCTCGTATTCATTGTAGTCTATTGGATAATTATTATCATGTTGTGTATGTGATACCTTGTGAGAAACTTTTTGTGAATGGGAAGCAACCCGATCCATGATTTTTTTGTGCAAAACAGCTCCACCGGAAATTTGATTCATGTAATCTTTATATTCTTTCATACAGATTCTCCTTCCAGGGATTCTTTAATCATCTTACGGCCTCGAGAGAGTTGCTGCCGCACTGCGGCTTCTGTTTGTGCTGTCATATCTGCTATTTCGTACGTAGAATATCCTTCGTAATAATACAAATGAATGGTAGCCCGATATTTGTGTGGGAGTGACAAAACTACCTCCATTAGATCATGCTGAAAGTCACTTTGGGCTGGATATATGTCCAACAGCGGAGCAGATTTGCGCCACCAGTGAGATCTTAGGCGGCTTTTGCAAAGGTTGACTGTTACACGAATTAGCCATGCAGTTTCGTGACCTTGTGACGAAAATTGCGGTTGGTGCTGATATAAACGCAGAAATGTTTCTTGAACAATGTCTTCTGCCTCTGCAACACAGCCCATTATTGCCACTGCTGTACGTAGCAACCTGTCCATGTGTTGTAAAACCGCTTCTTCTATTAATCCCTCGCTCCATTCCACCGGCCGGTTGGATGGTTTCAAGCAAAATCACTTCCCTTCACTTTATATACGCTTGAGATATGTGTATTGTGACAAAGAAACATTTACCAAAAAAAAGGGGCTGTCGCGACAAGCATTTTTACAGCATATTTATGCACTTGCTCTGTCATTGCGAGGAACGCAGTGACGAAGTAATCCAGGTTTTGCACAAGTCTTGGATTGCTTCGCTACGCTCGCATGACGAGCATTCATATATATACATGGTTTATGCTTAACGTGACAGCCCGGTTTTTGCGTTGATTTTATTACAATATGCTTGCGCATCAAAATCAATAGCAAAACACCCACTTATTGTAATTTTTATGATCTTTACATCCCTACAAACTCACCATTATCCAAAAACACTGTTTCACTGCCGTCTTTTGCTATACCTATGACCTTCATATCCGGTGTCCCAAACATAAAATCAACATGCAATAAAGAATCATTGCCGCCTGCTTTTACAAGATCTTCTACAGATAAGTTATCTCCGCCGACCATGTTGTTTGGGTATGCCTTTCCAAGTGCAAAATGAGCAGATGCATTTTCGTCAAACAATGTATTATAAAACAGTGTACCCATTTGACTAATAGGAGATGAGTTGGCTACTAACGCGACTTCTCCAAGCCGACGAGCACCTTCGTCCATTTCTATTATGCCTGCCAAGGTTTCTTGTCCTTGTTTTGCACTATAATTTTCGACTCTACCATTTTTAAATGTCATCTCAAATCCATCTATCAGATTACCTTGATAAGATAGCGGCATAGAAGCGACAACACGCCCATCCGCTCTTGCTCGGTCTGGCATTGTAAAAATTTCTTCTGTTGGGATGTTTGGGAAAAAAGGCACTCCATCTTTTGCAATATCACCACCACCTACCCAAACATGGTTATCAACCAAACCAAGGGTTATGTCTGTACCAATGCCAGTAGTGATACGTAGTGCAGAGAAAGCCTTTTTGTTTAGATATTCTGTCCTTTTTGTGAAATTATTTTTATGTGTTTCCCAATCAGCAATTGGATTATCACCGTCTGCTCTTGCACCTTTCAAGATATGGTTCCAAAGATTTTCTATAGCTTTAGATTCTGCGAGGTCTGGAAATACCTTTTTTGCCCACTTTGCAGAAGGTACAGCACATATGCTCCAACGCTGTTGATTGCTCATCATGCGGGTCGAATGTTCCTTTGTGGCAACCCGTGATACTTTTGTAAAACGTTTTATCCGCGTAGCATCCACACCTGCAAGAAGATCAGGGTCAGAGGATTCTATCCTTAGATATACAGCACCACGTTTATCTAGATAATCAAATCTTTTGATCATCCAATCGGGAAAGATGTCAAACAACTCGTCTGCACCATGCAAAAATCTTGACCGAACAGCATGTCCGTCTGTCCAGTCCATAATTACCTCTGACGCACCAGCTTCATATGCGCAATCCAGTACCAAGCGACCAAAATATGCGTCGTCTACGCTACAACTTACGACAACTGGTTGTCCTTTTTGTACATTGCCACCAGATTTTACTAGTAATTCGGCATACTTTTTCAAACGTGTCTCATTCATACGAACCTCCTAGTTTTTTATTTTTTTACTTCATTAGTGTTGAAGCTGAACGACTCCGTCATAGCATGTATCATTCCTGCTTGAAAAATAAAAATACTTTGCGTTAAGCTCTTGGAAAATCCAAGATATTTCTTCAAATAAGTCGTGCGCACCCGATGCCATATTTGATAGTATTATCAGTATATATGGCGACTGCGCATAAACAACTCCCATTACATTAAATGCGTGAGATGCCCAGCCATATTTTTTTGCCATTTGGTAATCAGAATGCAGCAAATGTACATTTATTTCTTCATTTCCGCCAAAAACAGTACCTCTTGTAAAATATGGATGCGAATATAACTCGACGTTTCGCATGTCTTCATGAAAATAATGTCCGTACCTGCTTTCAGATTCAAAATAACGATGCATTGCATACATCCATAATCCAATATCTTCTGCTGATGCATTTTGCTCATAATCGCCCAAAACGAACCGTGGATTAAATCCCTGTTCTATAATAAAATCCCGATAACTAAAATCTATATTATTCATATAACGGTAAAGCATTCTGAAAGCAATATTGTCGCTGTGACGAATAGAATAATACAATAATTCACGAGTTGTAAACTCTGCTCCGACTTGCATAAATCGTATTATACCAGTACCACCCCAAAAATCTGTAGCTCTATATGTGTGTGTAGTATATAAATCGATATAACCCCTCTCGGCGGCTATATAGGTATAAAAAGCATGCATTGCTTTACTAATACTTGCAGAAAAAAACACCCTACTTGGATTATGCGCATATGAAAATCCTGTCTCTAGATTTTTGTAAAACAACGAAATGCTATTTCCGTATCCATGAAGACGCGCAGCTATGTCATCAAACATGGGTATAATTTCGTCATCTAGGTTTATCCATTTGGGACCCTGGTATGTGTTTATGTTCCACCATCTATCTTGTGTTTCTATGACTTCTACTGACCTTAGTGGCATAACCGATGTGTGCACATCATCGAAAATTTCCAAAAAAAGTGGCATCAGCCTGTATGTCCCAAGGGTTAGAGCTTGTGGAGATATTACTGTGTGTTGCATTAGGTAATGTACAAGCTCTTTTGCTTCATGTTCTATAATGTAATTTGGTTGTTGAATGGTTTCATTATCAGTTAATTCTTCAGGTTTTTCTTGTGAATCAGGTATGATTTGCCGATGTTTTCCTGGATAGTCATATATATACACATCATTGATGGAACTATCAATTATATCATGATTTGTTTCCATTATATGAACCGATTCATATTCAATATCTATAGAAAATACATACGCCGTACCAATGTGCAACAGTATAAGCAAAATTAAGCCAGAATAAATCCAGGTTGAAACATGCCGCAATAAAACCCTCCCCCTAGTAGTTAACATTTCTCATTTTGCCGTAAAACAAAAAAATAGCAAGGATTTTCGCGATACGAGTACAATCATATGTTCGCATAACTATAGTGACTCAGTATGTTTTATATGATCCTTTTATTGTAATAATGTACCCTACCCCATCACTTGGCTTGATTGACGATATATCGCCTATCTCTCTAGATATGTTGTACGGCCAATCATAGTTGTATATCACAACAAAATATTCCAAACTTAGTCCTGGCTCTTTCCATACTAAGTATGCCCCAATATACAAAATAAATGACGCGTACTCTTCTAATGTCAAGTCGTTATCGTTTATTATTTGTGCATGAGGCACTCCAACATATCGCAGATGCCACGGTTCATATGTAATATGTGTTATGTCTGTTTTGGCATAGGGATATCTTATGATAAATCCAAAATTATGTGCATTTTCGGCAATCCATTTCCCTGCTGATGTATTGCCAAAATCCTGTGTTAGATCTCCCGCTATGGTTACATCAAGTGCCAACCCCGTTTGATGTTCGCTTGCACCGGGGGGTTGTATTGTCTCGGCGGCAAGTTCATAAGCAGCTATATGTGTGTGCCCTTTTGATATTAGTTCATCGACTCTATTCGAAAATAGATTTTTTTGGTAATCGTATGATCGGTACGCACTTGCTAATTTTAACCCGTATATGCCATCTGCATTCATAGCAGCAAGCATTTCGTTGTATGCAAAAAGCGCAGGGGCTTGCAAAAAAATCCCATTATGGGACACTAGATTGCTTGGTATATATTCACAAGTAAGTAAATTGTCTTTATTCACAAGCCACAATAGACCAGAATCACTGATTATGCTGTTGTCGCCGTATGTTTTTATGACATCAACTTCGTTAGTAATTGTTTGTACCTTTTGTCCAATCAATACCCACGCAATTATTATAAATACCGCCAATATGTAATAAGAGACTCTATTTATTAAAAGTCTCATGCATTTATTTTTCATATCCACCCCCTGACTAGATTACAATTTGACCAACCCTTCTTTGTACAGTTCGTTCAGGGCAAAAACGACTCCTGCTTTTGCATGTGTTTGAGTCAGTCCACCCTGGTGATATACGATGTATGGCTCTCTCATTGGTGCATCCGCACTTAGCTCAATGGAAGAACCCTGTATAAATGTACCACCAGCCATTACAACGCCATCGCCATAACCAGGCATCGGAGCTGCTTCTGGCACAACATAGCTATCTACAGGTGCGGCTTGTTGTATCCCTTTGCAATATGCCAAAACCTTTTTGGGATCGTTAAACTTTATTGCCTGAACAATATCACTCCTTGTATCACAAGGAAGAGGGTTGACATCATATCCAAGACTACTAAAAACCTTTGCGGCAAGTATTGCACCTGAGACGCAAGCAAAAACAGTCTGTGGTGCAAGAAAAAGGCCTTGCAAAAGCATCCGTGTCATACCCAAGGTTGGCCCTACGGCACTCCCTAGCCCTGGAGCTGTAAGCCTTTCGGCAGCTGCTTCTACATATTTAGCTTTGCCTACAACATAGCCACCACCTGGAGCAATCCCTCCTCCTGGGTTTTTTATCAAAGAGCCAGCAACAATGTCTGCACCTGATTCTATCGGCTCTGCTTCTTCAACAAATTCGCCATAACAGTTATCAACTAAAATAATTGTATGCGGACTGATTGTCCTAATAAACGTAATAAGATTTTTTATTTCATGTACAGTAAATGATGGCCGCCAAGCATATCCCTTGCTTCTTTGTATAGTCACCATTTTTATCGAGCAACTTGCATCTGTATCGTTCGATTGTCGCCGCGTTGCATTGATCGTTTTATATTCACATTTATCACCCAATGTACTATTTGTCAGTGCGTTTTTTATCGCATCGTAGTCAAAGTCTCCATCTTTTGTAAGATTGACTTGTTTATATCCAATGCCATATTCTGCAAGAGATCCCGATGTAGGCCTTATGCCAATAACACTTTCTAGTGTGTCATATGGCTTTCCAACTGGAGAAAGAAGTGTATCTCCAGGACGCAAATTTCCAAATAGAGCTGCCGCTAGTGCATGTGTCCCCGATATAAGTTGAGGCCGTACCAAGGCCGCCTCTGCTTTAAAAATCATGGCAAATATTTCTTCTAACGCTTCACGCCCGATGTCGTTGTACCCATATCCCGTAGAGTCGGCAAAATGAGCATCACTTAAACGATTGGCTTGCATTGCATGAAGGACTTTGAGTTGGTTTTTGGCTGCTATTTCTTCACTTTGTAAAAAGTTCGGCAAAAGCCCCGTTGACACCGATTTTACATAGTCGGCGACAACGGGGCTTATGCCCAGTTGATTTATCAGGTAATTGTACATATTATTCTCCGTTTTGAATTTTTAGTGCCACTTTGAGAGGCGCGATTGTGGAAATAGCGTGTTTAAAAATCATTTGTTGTTTGCCGTCCACATCCACTACTAGTACATAAGCGTCAAAAGCACGTAGATTACAACGAATTTGGAAACCACTGGTAAGAAAAATCGTGATAGGAATGTTTTCTCTCCGGATTGTGTTTAGAAATGTGTCTTGGTAGTTTATGTTCATTTGAGCCTCCTTTATATGCGAAAACGTGTAGGTTCTTTCACAAAGTATACGAAAAATAACGCCAATTGACAAATTATTCTATGTTTTTTTTGTTGTGACACTATCTTCTATTATCTTGGCTTTAAAACTGACCATTACAACGGTGCTAAAATTTATGAAAAGAACCATCTATAAATAAATATAATTTCAATAAACATGAATATTTATGCATTTGCATTACAAAGAAAGTGGTATGGTGTCATACCGCTTTTTTTGCTAAATATCAGCGTTTTTATGAAATGTTCATTCGCATTGCAATGTTAGAAAAATGCATATAAATGCATATCTATAACCTGGCAATTTGCTTCTTTCTGTTAATAATAATCAAAATAAAATCAAATAGTAATTTGCGAAAATCAAGTAAGGATGTCATAATCTATGTATACAATGACGAATCAATGGGCGTATTCACTACAACTACGATACAATAGCACGTTAGTTTTTCCGCTTGGTAGTAGGGTGCAAATTGTGCACCCTTTTGCACCCTTGAATTTAGGCTCTATTTTTTGGGCATTTATGGATTATGCAAGGAGAATTTTCTCTGTACAAAAAAACTGCTGCGTTGATAAGCTAACCAGCCGCAGTTTTTTTCTTTGAGCTTAAATGTTTCTATTGATAGATGTATCTACATTGTGTATACTAACATCAAGGAGTTGATAATATGCGCGCCACTATTCAGAAATGGGGCAATAGCCAAGCTATACGCTTGTCAAAGGCTGTTCTTGAAACCGCAAGCATAAAAGAAAATGAGCAGGTCCACATTTTGGCAGAGAGAAACCAAATTATAATCAAAAAATCAAGAAAGCATAGGGAGCATATTCCCCTTGCCGAACGTTTGAAAGACTGGAAC
>Ga0123355_10010512_pt1 | contig 14197 bp, 5 predicted proteins | sample TergutEmb28metaG_3_FD_89872 | JGI IMG/M metagenome (GOLD analysis project Ga0123355, IMG submission 89872) | Embiratermes neotenicus P1 segment gut microbial communities from Petit-Saut dam, French Guiana - Emb289 P1 | ecosystem: Host-associated > Arthropoda: Insects > Digestive system > Gut ... | reverse complement strand
GCCTTCCCATTTTTCTTCCCCCCCTTTTTTATGCAAAATTTTTTTTAACTCCCCTTCTATTATCCATTCTTGCTAAATTCCCTGTCCATTCCCGTTTTTTTTTTTTTTTTTATGTCTGCTACTATGTCTAAATCTTTATGTAGGCCGTTACTCCAATTAGTTCTTATTCTCCATATGACTTGTTCTACCAGATCCATATATCCTCCTTAATCTTTTCCTCTTCCATATATTCAGCATTTTCATATCCATATCTGACATAGGCCACATTTCACTTCCATACACTACAACTGGTTTCACCATCACTTTACATACAATTTGAACTCTTTTACTCATAGCTCTAAATCTAAATATTTGTTCTAAGACTGTACAGACCTATTACCTGCAGCAATCCTTGATTTAGTTTCTTCACTTTTTACAATTTTTGAATTCATCGAAGTACCTAAATATCTAAAATTCTGAACCCCTTCAAATACCAGTCCTTCTATTATCACATATTGCTCTAAATTCATTATATTTCTAATCATGAGGTTCGTCATCCCCGTTGTGTTCTATGAAATAACAAATGCAGAATGTGTGTACTCATCTAACACAACTATATTTATTGGTAGACTATAAAGTATTTTCTACATAAGGTACAACTACATGTTTTGGTGCTTCATAATGGCCATCTTCAGGTTGTACATTAAATACTTATTAAGCAGTTATACAAAACATACATGGGCTGTTTATATGGGGTAGGGAGGGGGTAAAGTAGGCACGAAATCTTGTATCTGTCAGAAAGGTTGGGCAGTGTGTGTTACTTGACTGCATTAGTTATTTCATTATATTTCTGCTTATTTTCATGTATTTTTCTTTTATTTCACTCATCAGTAATCCGATGTTTCTGTAAGTTGTGTTATGCCTTCAATCACTCTCACCAATCATCCAAGCATTAACACATTGTCAAATGCTCTAGACTGACTTGTTCTACTAAAAATCGTTCCCTTATGATTAGACTCAATATTCCTTATTGTTTTCTCCAATACTACATTAAACATCATTGTGCACAGTACATCGCATTATCTCAAGTCTCTATGTCATATGCTTCAACTGCCCTAGAATTTTCACTTTGCCACTTGAACCCTGCATCATTGTAATTAAAATAACTAATTTTATGGCATCCAAAATTCATTTAAAGTTTCATATAAATACATTCTATTTATCAAGTCATATGTTTGCTTAAAATCAGTAAACGACAAAAGCAATTCAAGATTAAATTTGTCCAATTTTTCTTCAAGAATATATCATAACATAAATAATCAGTAATCAATTGTCCTTTCCTAAAACTACACTGATAATCTCCTAAGATATCCTCTGCAAAAGGGACCATATGTCTATGCACAATATTAGTTGGTCAAAACTTTGTAACACATTTAGTAATGAGATCCCTCTATAGTTGTTCCATGGAAGTTGTCTCCTGCACATTATTGCAGTACATTTCTGTGGCATTCTTTCAGATGTCTGTATTATTTCTACTAGTGCAGTAATTTTTTCCAAAAATCTTTTGTCACCAGCCCCTATGCCAAATAGTGTCCAAAAAATGTAAACAGTATGTGTGATATTTTCCTACAACAATTTCTTCTTTTAAGTGACATTAATAGATCCAAAGTTGGGACATGCAGCCAGTCAGTTGCCACCTTCCCACTACTGAGACCCAGGTTCATTTGCTGAGTAGTCCATGCTAGACTGGTGAATACAGTGGTACTGCAACAACTCTTCATCCACACATGTTGTTTGCAGTCAAACAGCATTCCACCAGTGCTCCATAACTATCATCAGGGGTGTGCATAACAAGCTGCAGTATCAAGAGACTTAAAAAAGTTTCTCCCAATTCCTACACCTAAAACTACAATAAAACGTTTTCAGTGTGGTGCAGCTGCACCTCTACATACAGTATCAGCAAATCTTTGCAACACTAATGAAATCCCAAGTATCATAACTTTCAAGGTGTCATGTTATTCTTACCTCTCTGAATTTCCAGTAGATTACATTACTGGTCACTGATGTCATTCAGCACTCTCTTTAAACTGTTAACAATAACACAAGAAATATTTTGGGTCAGCAGTTAGCATTCATGCTTCGTATTTACGTTCTGGGTTTGGTTCCCAGCCCACACGCTGGGCAACTCACAGATTTTCTGTAGTTGTCAGCCTCTTGTGGCAAGTTATTGCACCTCACCACTTCCTTGTCCTTGAAATATTCGGTTACCATTTGAAGCTATAAAAGTTACCCAGTTAAAAAGTCTTATACAATAAACTACTTTAAGGTTGTACATCACATACACTGTTTATGAGCACCATATTTACTATGCTGCACAATTTATTTCATTTGTCCTCTTGTAGGTATAATTTAACATGTCTGCCATTCACTAACATTTACTCACACCTGATGACACAAATACTGTCTAATGTTGTATCACTATTGCCAGCACACATTATTTGCTGCTGATCATTCTTCAGCTTCAAAATAGCCATCTTATTCACAGCCTTACTACAGTTTAAATTGCTCTCTGATTTTGCAAGACATTAAAGGCTAAGAAAAAATATATGAGCTGCCTGTGATGTGGCATTTAAATGGACAAGTCTATTGGTCATTGTCATGTCTCAAGATCAAAATGCAGGAAGAAGTCACAATATAAAGTGTGTTAAAAATCCCTTTGTAAAGGTGGAACAGTTCAAATAGTTGGCAACAACCTTAATGAATCAAAATTCTATTCAGGAAGAAATTAAGAGCAGACTGAAGTCAAGGAATGCTTGCTATCATTCAGTGCAGAATCTTTTGTCATCCAGTTTGCTATCCAGAAATTTAAAGATTAAGAATTACAGAACTATAATATGCCTGTTGTTGTGTATGGATGTGAAACTTGGTCACTCATACTGAGTGAGGAATGTAGTCTGAGGGTGTTTGAGAATAGGGTGCTGAGGAGAATATTTGGTTCTAAAACAGACGAAGTGATGAAGGAGTGGAGACAGCTACACAATGAGCAGCTGAATGATCTGTACTCCTCACCACATATCATTCGGGTGAACAAATAAAGAAGAATGAGATAGGCAGGGCATGTAGCAAGGTTGGGGGAGAAGGGAGGTGTACACAGTGTTTAGCCGGCAAAACCTGACGGAAAGAGACCAACTGGAACACCCAGGCATAGATTGTAGGATAATATTAAGATTGATATTCAGGACATGGGATGGGGGGCATGGACTGGATTGATGTGGCTCAGGATACAGACAGGTGGCAGGCAGTTGTAAATGTGGTAATAAACCTGCAGATTCCATAAAATGCAAGACATTTCTTGACGAGCTGAGAACCCATCAGCTTTTCAAGAAGGGCTCTGCTCCATATGGTGAGTCAGTAAGTAGAGAACAAAGCTATTATTCTTGTATTTATACAGAATAAGCAGAACTAACTGCTTCTGTCTGGGACATGGTTGTTTTCCTCTTCCGTATCACAATACACAGTAATTAAAAAACCTTTTATACTCACAGAATTAAAAGAATATCAGGTGTGACGATTCAGACAGCTTCAAGAAAATCCACAAATATACCTGCACAATGACTTTGTTCTACAGCAATGAAAATTGCTGCAAAGCAGGCCTCCTCTACAGCAATTTTCCTTTTGTACTTGCACTTTGTCTCTGCCTGATGATGGTCAAAATAACTGACCAAAACACGTACAGAGATGGAATAAATCTGAATGTGTGAAGGTTACAGCATTGTGTTCTTGTGTGGATTTGACTGTTGATGTTTACTGGTCACTATTATGAAGATTGGTTGAAGAGTAACTGCTGAGTAAACTTAGTGTTAGGTAAATGTCTTGTCAACAGAACGCAGGATAAAATAAAAACATACAACAGCCAATACATTCCTTGAAATTGTGATATAGTTCAAATATTTCAAAAGGACAGTAACAAATCAAAATTGCATCCATTATGAAATTAAGACGAGATTAAATTCGGGGAATGTCCGCTACCATTTGGTACAGGACATGTCTTGCAGTTTACTATCCAGGGATGGGGGAGAAAAAAAAGAGCTAACATATATGGGATTATAATTTTGCCTGTTGGTTTACGTAGGTATGCGAAACTTGGTCTCTCACATCAAGCGACAAATTACCAGAAGTATGGAGAAAGTTGTATAATGAGGAGTTTCAGGATTTGTATTCCTCTCTAAATACTATCAGGGTGATAAAATGGATCAGGCAAGGTGGAACACATGGCATACATGGCACAGAAAAGAGTAAAGGGTGTTGGCATGAAAACCTGCATGAACAAGGCTTTGGGAAGGCACAGGCATAGAAGGTAGGATAATATTAAAACAGATCTGAAAGAAACAGGATGGGATGGTGTTGACTGGATATATCTGGCTCAGGATAGGAACAAGTAGAGAGCTCTTGTGAACATGGTAATTACCTTTATGGTCCACAAAATGAAGGGAATTTCTAACTAGCTGAGGAAATATAAGCTTTTCAACATGGAGTCTGCCACATGTAGTCATTCAGTCAGTCAGTTACTTAGTTTGATGTAAAAGTCACAGAAGTGTGCAGAATGTGAGGAACTGTTGTCAGTCACTGCACAGGCATAAAAGAAGCAAAAAACTGTCACTGAATTGTCAAATAAAAACTAATTGCATACACTGTTATTGGGACTACCCAACTACCTGTAATGTGCCTCAAACATATTTGGGCCTATCTGGGTCACTACCAAAGAGTTTAACGTAACAGAAGTGGCACCGTCATAGGCTTACATATACAACTGTGGAAGCTGTATATACATTTAAACAAATATGAGCTAAAGGTATGAAGAATTATGGCTAAAAACGAAAACAAAAAGATTATGAGAGGATTAAAAAACTGAACAAATGAAACAGGAATTGAGAGTTCACAACCAATTATGAAAATGTAAGCACAATTAATTACCTGGACCTTCTAATTATCAGACACAACCACCTACTGGAGGCAGACATTCACAGAAAATCAAGAACTAAAACGTCCATGATTCACTTCATGTCCACACATCCCAATAAGCACAAATTAGCAGCATACAGATTTCTGATACACAAAAATACAAAACCCCCTATCACATCAACAACAACATGGAATGAACACCATAATACACACAGCCAACTAATAACGGTTTCCCCCAAAAAATAATACTCCAATTAGACACTAACATCAAACAAAAGCAACCAAAGAAACAGTCTGTCAGCTAACTCAGAACTGCAATCACACCAGCACAAAACATGGGTTGATTTTACCTTCCATGGCCTGCACAAGAGAAAAATCACTAATATTCAAATGTACAAATTTAAAAATCATACACAGGGATAGAAACACAATCTAACAATTACTGACTTCACATGTAGGTCTACATGACAATCTTTACAGTGGCAGCAGGATATGCAAGTACTATGTCAATGTTGTCAAAGGAACAATGTCTGACAAACTTGAAGATCTCTTAAGACAACATCTGATAAACAAATCATATATACTTGTTCTTACCATCCATAGTCTGTGTATAAGTATTTTGAAAAATAAACAATCTTAGTTCTACAGATGTAACTACAGAATTCACTGCACATTCCAAAAAAGACTGGAGAATGAATTACCCTAAATTGACACAATGCATTTATTTGTAATTATATTCATAAGATTAAGAGTGAACCATGGAATAAATGGTGGGACAATATATGCCTTTTTTCAAAGGCTATATAAAGCCTCCAGCCATAATACGCATTGAAATTTTATGGACCTGATACTATTTCACTTACCTTTACATAAAGTAATAAAGAGTAGCATACAAATCAAATATATGCCACTTCATAAACCACTCAGATGTGTTAATATGGATCTTTCAAATTCACCGCAATGTAAGTACTTTAAATTATACTCTAAGAGTAATCGATTCCTACTTTGGACTTACATTATGCACATCATTTAAAACCTCACACATCTCCCATAACACCATTCACAGGTATTACCACTATTGACTCTAAATAAAAGCAGGGCATCATATACTACATATAACAGTTCTACATTACTTCTGGTAACCAATCACTGTAATGTAACTTAACCATTTCAAAGTTTCCATGGATGTTCATACATAATACTTGTATCTGTTGTTGATACACATGTACGGTGCACGCACATGCATGCACACAAACACATTCACTAAGTAGAGTTACCTTGAAAGCAGCCAATCCTTTAACAATGTTATTTATGGGGACAAACTAAATTTCCTTAACCACTATTTCATACTTTCAGCATGACTTCTGTATTTATGTATACATAGTACAATTCTGTTAATCTGGAGGTTACGCTACAGAAATCTGGATACTTAGGCAGCTGAAGCAGATCTCAGGCACATGCTCAAAGAAAGGCCTCCAAGAGTGTGCATACATTGACCGTTAAGGTATCTCGTCTCCCACTCCAGCAACTTCTGCAGACATGAAGACTCTTGATCCAGTCTTCCTCATCACTCAGCATCCATGACAAACTGAAGCAGGTCAAGAAAACAAAGAAAGGGCCCTGATGCCCCTGAACCAGCAAATGAAGGAGACAGCCAAATGGATTACTCCTCTGGTCTGTTGTCAATCAATCAATAATCCCATCATTCCGCTGCGGAACATAGGGCATCCACAAGAATCCTCCACCGCACTCTATTCTTGGTGTCACACTTGATTTCTGCCCAGGTCCTTTTCACTCCTTTAGCTTCTTCAAGCACCGTTCTTCGCCATGTATTCTTCAGTCTCCCTCTGCCCTGTTTGCCTTGTGGGTTCCACTCTAGGGCTTGTCTTGTTATGTCGTCTATCAGTTTCCGCATTGTATGGCCCAGCCATCCCCACTTGCGTTTCCTGATATGCAAATCTATTTTTGGTTGTTTTGCGCGCTTCCACAACTCGTTATTTGTTATCTGGTCCAGCCAGAAAATTCTTAGTATTTTCCTCAGACTATTATTGATAAAGACTTGCAATTTAGTTGTTATATATTTCTAGTTTTTCCAGGTCTCACAGCCATAGAGTAAAACAGCTTTCATGTTCGTGTTGAAGATGCGAAGGTTGGTTTGCGTTGAATATGTTGTTGAGTGCCAGATCTTGTTCAGTGCACTAAATGCTGCTTGGGCCTTTCGTATGCAGGCCTTGATGTCGGCCTCAGTTCCCCGTGTTGTCAATAATACTAACCAGATATGTAAATTGTGTCACTCTCTCGATAGTTCCATTATGTATGCAGAGGGGCTCTTTGGTGTTCAGGGTAATACGCATCTCCTTACTCTTCTTTACATTAATTTTTAAACCCGCTTTTGCGGATTCTTTTTCTAATCGTTCAAGCATTTTTTGCATTGTTCATGTAGAGTGAGTTAACAAACATGTCGTCCGCGTAATCTAGATCCATGAGTTTACCCCATCTTATACCTTCAGATTCTTTGCATACTTTAGACATAACATAGTCTAGAGTGACATTAAACAACAGGGGTGAGAGTGTACATCCCTGTTTTACTCCACTCAACACCGGTATCGGTTCTGATATCAGATTTTTATGTAGAACATTGCATGATGATTGCTCGTAAATAGCTTGCATGATAGAAATTTTTTTTGTGATACACCTTTTTCCTTCAGGGCCTGCCAAATTGCATCCCGTGCCAGAGTATCAAAGGCCTATTGGAAACCTATAAAAACCAGTTGAAGGGGGGAACGAAACTCTATTGACTGTTCGACAATTATTCGAAGTGTGTTAATGTGGTCTGCACATGCTCTGTTTGACCTGAAACCGGCTTGTTCTGGTCTCATCTTGTGCTCTAGTTCTTCTTTAAGTCTGTTGTATATAATTGTTGCCAATATCTTTCCTATTATATTTAGTAGAGTTACTCCCCTCCAGTTACTGCATTCCGTTAAATCACCCTTCTTGGGGAGTTTTATAATAAGCCTTTGTTTCCAGTCACTTGGTATCTGATTGGAATTCCATACCTTTTTTAACAAGGGTTCTAAGATGTTAGCTATAGTGTTTGGATAGGTTCTAAAAAATTCTGCTGGTAGATTATCGGGGCCACTGGCTTTATTTGGTTTAAGACGCTTAACTGCAGTTTTTATTTCTTTCATAGTGGGGACTCCTGTGGGAATTTTTGTAGTTTCAGGTGTTGTTTGTGTAGTATTTGTGCTCACCTGCTGGAGAGGTGCTGCAAAGTTATCTCTAAAATATTCTTGCCATCTGGTCAGTTGATTTTGTGGCGTTGTGAGCAAACGTCCAGTTAGGTCTCTGACTCTTGCTTGTAACATATTTGGCTTCCCTGCTAACCGCTTTGTAATTTGATATAGTTCTTTCAAATTATTTGCTTCTGCCGCTAGTTGGGCTTTATGAGCAAGTTTGTCTGCCCATGCTCGTTTATCGCGTCTTACATACCTTTTAACACGTTTGTTGATTTCTGAATATTCCGCCATCAGAGTGGGTATTATTCTGTCATTCGCGTTATTGATTTTCTGCTTTGTTATTTTATGCCTGTTTATTTCTTCCCATGTCTCTTCTGTGATCCAGTCCCTTGTATACTTTCTTTGTCTTAGCCCCAATACATTTTCACCTTTAGTGAACATTATCTCCTTGATTTTGCTCCAATGGTCTGTTGTGCTGCCCAAATATACAAGCAGTACTAAAAAAATTACTTGTAAGAACTTGGGTTAGTATATGTCCCGTTGAATAATCCACAATATTTGAAAATCCAGCATCCATCCAGTCCCATGGATGCTGCATGAAAGGAATTCTACTGTACTGCTTTTGTAGTCACGCATGCAAGCCGTCAGTACTTCCAAAATGAACTCAATGATAATGGCCCAGATGAGCTAAAATATGTTGGAGACATATTACACATAACTGAGTATTTCCAACAACAGTATACATTTTTCGTTTTAATTGTATGACTGACCTATGCGGTACAGCGTGCAAATGCCAACATTACACAATGTCCAGTGGTCTCGGAAAACACCGATATGAGGAAAGCATTTAATTGGGGTTCTATCCTGGAGAAGGACCAGAAACAATAAAATGTTGCATACATATATAGTTACCAGAATTAAAGCCATGGTTTAAGCCCAGTTCTTAACAATGCACTGATTCAGTCAACTAGCCAGCATATGGGTTCCTACCTTACACAAAGTTTTGAAAAAGGTAGTTAGTACCATCAATTTTGTACAATCACGTACATTTTTTTTTGCGCATTCTATTTTAGTATACACAGCCTGTTTCTGAACATCCTTACTGGCAAGAACAAATATGATCCTTCATGTTTGTTAAATGCACTGCAAGGACTTATATATGACTGTCTGTGATTGAGACTGCCTTCTGCATGGATGTAATTTGGGAGGTATGTACCAACATTTCAGATGAACCTGCTTCCTGCATCTTTACAGTACATGCATATGTTTCTACACAGCAGTCAGAAACAATTTCAGCCGACATTGGTACCTATCTACCAGACTACATGGAGTCACATCTCAGAACTCCATACGTTTAACATTCACAACTGTAAGAACCTCGAATCTCACACAGTCCATGATGAATAAGAATTCTCCATGAAATGTAACATGATTACAACAAAATATAATTGTTTAGCCCAAAGAATGTTTGTAATAGTGTGTAGAACTACTTAAATACTGTATGTGGTAAATAAATCCAACAGTAACGAATATATCATATTATTTATATCAAAACAATGATAACAAATATAAACAACTAGAACTGAAAAATAAATACATAAAGACATGGCGAGATGACCTTGTTTTTGATATACAATTTGGATTGGGTGCGGAAACATACAAATATTACGAACGTGTTATAACAAAGTTCTGTGTGATGGAACTTTCCTATCCCAAAGTGCTGATGTTAAGTAGATTACTTCCCACCATGAAAAATTCAGCATCTATGACTGTAGTAAATGTACTCATTTTTGTCTCAAAACCACATTACTTAAAAAATCTCCAATTTAATTTGAATTTAAGGAATTTCACATAATTTAGAGCACTTTCAACCCAAATTTTACCACCCACAGACTCTTCTGTACACATTATGATAAACATATACCATACAAAGAATTAGCTGGAAATCTGGTGATTCCACTATAATTTAACAGCTTCTAAATCTGCCTGCACATACAAAATATTATCCATCTGACACATTTTCTTGCTAAAGTGGAAACATAACATTTTGAGATGACTTCAGTTTGCAGACATCATCTTTTTTCAGACAACTTTATATCTCCGTTGTGTAGGTTGTATGGTTGTAAAATAATACGAGAAAATGGGCCTCAAATGAAGTGTTATGTTAGTCACGACATCCATAGGCACACAATACAAGGAAGCTGTATCTGATTCACACATGTTGTTCTCCATGATAATCATCTGCACTCTGGCAAATGTTCAATCACATACTAGGAATTCAGCTTACAATTTTGTTGTACCAACATTTCACTTATGCTGCAAGCACTGATAGTAGACATGTTTTTATGCAAATCCCTATTTAGTTTCCTTCTGACGTGAGCACACATTTCAAATTTTAATGAGTCATATCACTCAATTTTCTTGGTGCATATGCCTGCTTATTTACGAGACTAGGACATACACTGTATTCTGTTTATTGCATTTGGTTAGCAGAATTCAGCTGTTTTCTGTTCAAATGTGTTTCGTGGTTTTGCAATGTCATGTTCAGTACAACTGCAAGTTCCACAAAATTCATGGAAATTTAAATGATCGCGTAACCCTATCATTTTTCCTGGCACAATGGCATTGGTGCAATGCAATAATACACTGCTGCATAAAATTGGAAAAGGAAGAGGCTATATTGTACTGGGTCATTCAAGACAATTTCTTATGTAACCTGTAGAGTTTGTATAACTGAATACTTTCCATCAACAGCTTAACAAAGTAACACAGCAACACAGCCAGGACAAAGAAACTGTTTGTATAACCACCCTCTGCAGATTGACATGAACAGATATAAACTAGCACATGTCGAACTATTTGTCACCTTATCAGAAACATCAATGGAGAATGCTCTATTTTATTCATCATCAATTTGATGATAAACAACCATATTTTTATGCTTTAAACTCCAGTGATAACATGTCCATCCTGTAAGCTAGGAAGCACTTGACAATTAAAGTGAATAGAGACCTCACAGAAATTAAGGTACCTTTAAAAACTATACCACAGTTATAAGAAATTAAAAACACTTGGCATGCATCCAAGTAAAGTACTGGATGTCACTGTAAAAGTATGTGCTAGAACAAAGCCTGTGTCTGTGAAACTGCGGTACTCACTAAAATTCAAAAGAAACTCCACAGTTCATTCAAGTCCATACCTACCATAAACTGCAGACGATGTTAACTCAAGTATTCAATTGATAAATGAACTTCTGTGATCTTTTCACTATGCAGTAATGTCTACATTCGCTGGCTGCTATAAAACAGAAAGTGTAGAATGATTATTCAAACACACATGTTCAAGCCCCGTTTCATGTTTATCTTTGATATTCTACAGCTCAATGAAATTTACTTGCAAAGGTTATATGGCTCCAGAAAGTAACGTGTTTCAGCAAAAAAACAGTACCATTTTTACAGTAAACTCTCAACATGATGGTCACATTCTCCTAGTGTAACAAATGACCACAGGACAATGGTAATTCCCAAATGAGATTTATATGGGAAAATGTCTTATTCCTCAATGGAAAAATATTTTATTGAACTGTCACACAATGTTCATTATGAGACAACAGGTAAACTACACAGGCAATGTCACTGCTGCAGAATATACGAGTAGTCTGGATATCTTTTATGTGATGTGCTACAAAGAAATAAAGGATATAAGCCTTACTTTGCAATGAAGAAGTATTTAGAGCAAGAGAGCTTACAGCTTATAGAAGAGTGTGTTGAAACCTGTAGACACATGAATAAATGATCTTGTCACATCGTTGAATAATGAAAGGACCTCCTCCATATCTATCAACTGACAGACGAGCACCACAGATTCACTACAGTAGGCATAAAAAAAGTGTTGTATCACTGCAGGGCAAATTATAGCCAGCAGGAAAACTGGAGAGCAGCAATGTAGTATGTGCATTGTACAAATACATATATCATTGATTAACCTAGTTTTGCATTTTAAAACAGAAATACATGTATATTTTGACAGTTTTCAGTACATAAAAACCTTACATCTACTGACAAGTTTTTTCTTCTGTGTGAATTTACACATGCAATTCAACAAAGTCTTTCAAATTAAATATGTGACCTAATCACAGAATTGAAGACATTCTGGCAAAAAGGCATATCAATGCAAGCAAAAAATTACATTTAGTAAGAATTTTAAACAAATTCCAAAACCAGTACACAGGGCAGGCATTTATATTGCTCAAGCATTGCAATGAACAAGCCATTTTGCCAGAACATATAAAATGATCAGAAAGTGGCATTCAGAAAATATGGAAGTGAAATGAAATATTTCATGTCAAAGTAGCCTGTTTGTTCCCTACAATAGATATAAAATGTGTGAAAACATGATGATGAGATATCAGTGCCACATTCCGTTTAATTGCTTGTGACCAATGAAGTGCCCCAGCATTTCCAACATTCATACAAGACTTCTGCAACCACCATCACATTCCTGTGTACTGTCACAAAAATTTAAAACTGCAGAAGAGTATAAACTTTCAGTCTAGTGAAGATCATATGCATGACTTTATACTGTACAACTCCTTAAACCATAATTTTGATTACGTCACTTACCAATTACAGTGAACCTCATTGCAGACAACACTGTGTATGATGTTTTCCCATGTTACAATTAGGAATAATTTAGTACCTTAATATTCCTCTATGATAATGCACACTTGACCCTTATAATATGTTTTATATTCAAAAGAATTTCTCACCTAAAATCACAAAAAGTTCACTTTTTGCCTCTGTAATACATTTTTCACACCAAAATCTTATGCAATTTCATTCAATTTGCTTCAAGTGCCCTGTGATGAAATAATGCTCTAATTCCTATGGCCATTTTGCAAGGCTGTTTCCACATACGTGCATTTCACAGGACACGGCACACATGACTCATCTGTTGGTCCGGTGAGGAAGCAGTCCATGTTTTTGAAGCCTGTTATTATATGAAACCAGCTGCTAGTACAAGGCTAGTGCAATATCAGCACAAGCCCCCATTAGCCATTTTTATGTATATGCTATCAAGTAGTACTGGAATTTAGGTCCCCAAACACTCAGCATCTTGTTTATGCATTTTAACAAAACTGAAAATCACACACACATACACACACACACACACACACACACACACACACACACATGGGCGGCCTACAAGGTGAACACGCACGGGTTTAATATGGTGCATTGTGATTGTGGAACTGTTTCATTTCAATTTCAAAAATCTGATTATGTGTGCAAGATCTATACACATTCTGTGCTCACTTCACACTGCATGTGAGTGTGAACAGTTTACATCCTGCACAGTGATTACTTACGGAACACATGATCAGCATAGCTACCACATTAGAAGCCAATGAATATGAAGACGCTGAAAACCCCAATAATGACGCCTGCAAAGTGCTCCCCATGTTACTGGCAGAACTACAGTCATTATCTAAAAAACACCTCTGATGTCCCAGAGTATACTGTTAACAGCATGTAGGCTCTGCATATGTAATAAGCAGTTTTTTTTAGAAAATTTGACAAACGAACAACTGTGGACAAATATGTACTTAAGAAATTATAAGCATCTGAAGCACTTTATCTTTCTAAATATTATGACATAGCACTTATTAACACTGAGATAGTATAACTATGGAAGGTAAGTGATGAACAGTTTTGTGCTTGTGAAAAATATGTTGTGTTCAGGAATGCATCAGAATAACTGAAGGTACAATTGTATGAGGCCCAACAGTGAAAATTAACTATTTAGTAAAGATTTTATATGGTAAAATATTGTACGAAAGTCAGTGTTAATTTCAGTACAGAATTATAAAACAACAACATATTCTGACTTAACCTGCTTAAAGAGTTCTACTAAATAGAGCCTCATTGTTAAATTTTTCAAAAGATGCCTTAATGGGGTTTCACTGCACTTGACAATTAGCCTTCATTCTCTATGCACACCCATATGCACATGCACACAGG
>Ga0123355_10010511_pt1 | contig 14198 bp, 6 predicted proteins | sample TergutEmb28metaG_3_FD_89872 | JGI IMG/M metagenome (GOLD analysis project Ga0123355, IMG submission 89872) | Embiratermes neotenicus P1 segment gut microbial communities from Petit-Saut dam, French Guiana - Emb289 P1 | ecosystem: Host-associated > Arthropoda: Insects > Digestive system > Gut ... | reverse complement strand
GACTGGATTGGGCTGGCCCAGGATAGAGACAGGTGGCGGACGCTTGTGAGTGCGGTAATGAACCTTCGGGTTCCGTGAAATGCGGGGAGTTTCTTGACTAGCTGCAGACCAGTTAGCTTCTCAGGAAGGACTCTGCACCATGGAGTAAGTAAGTAAGTATACTCCCCGAATAATTTTTCCTATAAGACATACAGATACTTGAAGACAAGGGCACAACTTTCTCTCGAAACGTCGATATCCGATTACCCACTGACTCAGCGTCATATCCCTGAAGAAAGGAATTCTCAGCTAAGCTTATGCTTAAAATTGAAAGAGGGTGAAAGACATTTGTATCCGTGGAATACGACGAATAAGCATTTCGAATGTGGATAGGAAGAATTGAACAAATAATTGTTTGACCACTTTATTACTGTTGAAACACGACAAAATTGACAGATGTAACAGAAGTTTTCCCTCCCGATGGTCAAAGTTATAAGCTTGACAACTTAAATCTGCATTAAATAAACATAGAACGAATAAAATATCCATTACTGAGGCACACGATATTTTTTATAAAACTGTTATCGACATTTTAGCTCCAGGTTATACCTTTTCATCTTGCATTTTGTCCAAACAGGGCAAATAACTTCACAAGCAAAAGGGGGTGGGGGGCAACATTGAAAACGTGAATTAAAAAGTAAAAATGTTGAATGCAACGCAGTTTGAAACGAAAGGAGAGCAATTACAGAATGTAAATGTGATTGGGTATTGGCTGCATTTCCTACCTCAGTTCTGTTGCAGTTCTTCTCTCACCAGAGCATGTTACTTGTACCGACCGTCTCGTCCTTCTTGACTTGAACACCTTAATCATATTTGGCAAAACCTGAATATACTATTATGAAGTCACACTTAATTTTTCTTCCTTAAGGAAACTCTTAATTCCTAACCATATATTAATTACAGTGACAATTGAAACAAATTACATAACTTTTGCTCTGTATTCCAAGCTGCAGAAGTAAAAAAATTCACTCCCATTACAGTTTTCCGCAGAAGATAAGGAATTATCCTCTGTAGTTCAGGTTAATGTTTCGGCGATACGTCAGCTGTATAAATAAGTGTGATGGAACAAAATAAATTTTTGATAATTAATCTAGTCCTGAATTAGCTGCATGATATTCTTTTTCATACCGGTTATTTGAGCCCACTGGTGTAGCGGTAAGATTCTAGGTATTCGGAAGGAAAATCTACAAGGTTTCGTAGTTTTGCTTGGCTTCCGTAATCAAACACCGTTGTTAGTTTATTAAAATAGACCACGATCACTTTATTTTGCCTCATCACTATCTCTGCACATGGAATAGAGTTTTAATTGAAGAATTACACATTGGGCTGAATGGGAAATGTAATGAAGGAGCAGTGCCGATCCCAGAGGCCTTAGGTTCTAAGGCGTGGGTCTGCGGCCCATCGCTTGCTGGGTTTGTGGATCCGAATCCCGCCGGGGGCATGGATGTCTGTCTCTTTAGATTGTTGTGTGTTGTCAAGTACAGGTTTCTGCGTCGGACTGACCACCCATCCAGAAGAGTCCTACCGCGTGTGATCGTGAAACCTCGATAATGCGGAGGCCGTGGACCACAGATCGGACCACTAGTGGCTTTTGTTCCATGAGGGGGGAATGGAACATTTCCTAGCTATTCGCCCTCTTGTCATTTGCAGGGTACGGTGCAGTAAAACAGTAAACTGCACTGCACCACTGCATTATCACATGCCACTGTTGAGAGGTTAACATCCATATTATATATTCCGGAGGTCCCAGGTTTGAATATTTAGTTCATTCAATGACGCTGTCCGTTACGCTAGATCTATATAGCCCAAATAATCGGGTGAAAATAAAAAGTAATTGGAAAAAATGTGAAAAACTATCTTGGCCTAATTGGACGTAAGTCTAATATCCCTGAGCTTATCAGGAAGGACACAAGAAAACCACGAAACCCTCGTTCAGAATGGTTGGTGTTCTGACTAATATTCTAATGGGGTACCTTTCTAATGCAAGCCAGAAGCAATTTGCTTATCCCTGTTTTGAAATACAACCATGAATCATTCAGTAATAGATAAAGCACTTAATGTTTTTTTCCATAAATCATTCACACAAATGTTGGGATATAAGGCCTACATCACAATAAACATCTTCCAAGGTTTTTGTTCGCATGCATATTAGACTAATGGACGCTGCATTATGTATTCAGCTGGTAATGTGCCATAAAAACCAAGGTCCCATTTTACGAATTCTCTCCTTAAGAGAGACCTCGGTAATGTGTGTGTTTTTGTTAGTATTGGTAGTCGCTGTCTTTGAAAGAAAGGAAAACTGGTAATGGCTTCTTCGTTTTCAGGTACAAAGTATGCTTCCTTTAATACACTTTTTAAGCCAATGTTCACACCTTACTGCTTTTTCCAGGAGTATTTTACATAAACAATGGGTTTTAAACTGTTTCCCTACGTATTGACACCCTGCTGTTTGCGAAATCACGTTATAAAAGATTCATAAAAGTTAGTTTCCGACTTCCCTCCTCTGCTGCCGTACGCTTAAGGAATTGACTAATGTTTGCTATTAAGTAATAACATAATTGCATGTTATGAAACGTTAATGAAATAAATGCTCACTTTATTTTGTTTTTTTTTTTTTTATAGATGAAATATCTGATTTTGCTTGATGGTATTGTGTGCATTATTTATAGTATATGTGTGCTTTCACTCTCATAGAAGTTTTCAGTATCTAGAAGCAGGCGCACCGTTTCGAGGCACAAATTACCCTCAGAAATCTAATGGAGCTTGAAAATTTAACGCAACATTGTGTTGAATGTTTGGTCTGTAACTTTGTGGAAAGTTAATCAAAAATAATTTTAACTCGCTTAACTGCAATGAACCGTATCTCGAGGGCGTGCTACCAACATGTCAATCGCAGCAGCTCCGTGCGGAAGGATTTTTTTGCTTTGTTTGCATAGGCGTCTAGGTACAGTGAACGCGGTCTAGTAGGGAATCCGTAATCTCTGACTGCGATTAGTCAGGACATTCCTCCACCTGTTTGCTCTGATTACCCATCATGCAAGGCAAGGAAATACAAGCTGCCATATTCATCGTAAGAAGCAGATGTTCAGACAAAGTCTGGTTCTGCTGAGTTTGTGTGTGTGTTTGATTTTATTGAAATATGTTTCGCGTTATATAAAAATGACATAGGCCTTCACGTACAAATTCTAGCGTGTGGTTTAATATGTATTGTGATTGTTAACTTTTATAATTCCTTTGGTGTTTCAAGTTACATATGGTGATTGAGTTATTTTACCTAAGAGCAGAATTCCATGTTTACATGGCGTGCACTGGATTTGTAAGTGGACCAATCTGTCAAGAGTTTGACTCGTTAAAGTGCGAAACGACAACTTTGAAGCCAGGAAAGTTGCCGTTAGACCTAAAACAACTGGGTAAGTGTTCCATCTCTACTGAATGGAAAGTCTATCGACAGACTTAAAAGTGGAAATTTATTTTAGGTAGCCTACTCAGGTTTGTGTATATCGATCACTTGTGTGAATATAAACTGCATCACCGCACGAATATTTCATATTTCCTACATCCATGTCTTCCGTCTGTTGTACATTTACGTATGGCTTCCGTCAAATGTGACAATATAGATTTTTCTTTCTCTTATATATTCCACATTTTGAATTTGATGTGCACGCTTAACGTACGTAAATACTAAATTTTTCACAGACCCAACCGAGGATAGAGATGTTACAAGGAGTGATGAAGTGACAGGATTCTAGACTTGCATTCGCGAGGCTTCTGTTTGGAATCTAAAAGTTCTGGTAATTTTCCCATTTCTTTGAGACATTTTTCGATTACTTCCAGGCCACTGTTAGAACAGTACAACCTCCGTCTAGAATTTTCCATTCCATCACTCATCAGCCATCTTACCATCGACGCTTTTTAATCTTACGACATTAATATTGCCGTAAGATAAACCAAAGTAGGCCGTATAATGTAGAAATAATTCTTTAGAATCCTATCTATTAGAGAAGAATTTACAAAATTCAGCGTCAAGTAGAGAGATAAAATAACAACACACCCAAAGGAACTTGCATCCACACTACTTGAAGAAGAAGAGCCTAAAAGACTGAAAAATTCAAACCAAACAGATTTAAAACCAAATATTCGTAAATATCACTTCACATATATGTGAACATATGATTGAAGAATATTCTTTCGGATATTATTCTGCAAGACATGTACCTAATAGTGTAGGATTTTAGGTTCGACTACATAATTTGTACTTATAGTCCTGTAATGGACTGATTGTATAACAAAAGGAGGCAAAAAAATCCTACCTACAATCCCATCAGACACTAATTTTGTTAGCAACCTACTATCTGAAAGAAACAGGAATTCAAATACTTGTTTTATTTAAAGTTATGTAAGGTGTATATACACAACCAAGAAGTAATTTCAGTCCCTTACTCTTGAAGTGGTGTTTTTAGCCTCCATTTCTCAGGAATACGTCTAAAAATGTTTGAGGAACAGAAACATTTAAACTGCGAATTTAAGGATATTATTAAATATTTTAAGTGCTCGATGTAATATTTAAGTATAGGACGACATTTAAATAATTTATATATTATAAACAATTATTAGAGGTGTGTATTTAGTTACTGACCAAATCCCGACCATAGGTCACGGAGTGTTCATCCTTATTACATGATTTTATATACATATATAGATGTGTTTGTAATAATTCCATGTTCCTACTTGGAATGTGGTACTCACTGAGGTGGTAAAGAATTTACATACATTATATGGGAACCAAAGTCTCACATTTCAGTGGAATATAATTCAAGCAATATATGTGTATGTTACTATGTATTTACATAAAGCATGCAAGAGAATATTCTCATTATTAGAGGGCGTTGACGTCTTTCTACCTTACTGTATTTAGGTTCCATCATTCCACGAGCAATATGACATAGCGTTGATTAAGTACGCTGAGAGAGGTATCGGTTTCCCAGTTTGTATAAGCAGATACTGTCTTAGAGTATATGAATAGTTGTCTGCAGCGTGATGAATTTAATTTAGCCTTTGTGTTTACTTTGAATTGTTTATCTTGCTTTTCAGGTAAGTTGCTGTTATTGTGACACTTCTACAGGATTTACAACTGGTAAGTTACGAAAAGCGTTATTCCTGATTGTTAGCTGAATGGATTATCGAGGAATAACTTTAATTATCATTTCATAATTTTCTGATATTAATATATCGTTGAATATGTTAAGAATTTGAATTTTGTGGATTAGGAATTAATTCGTATTTTGAGTACATACGTAAACACGTACATAGGTCGCATTAAGATAAATTGGAGGTACTACGATGTCTGAATTTTTAAGAATAATCTTTCTACATAGCCAAAGCTTTTGACACAAATATTAAGGACTTTGAATGTTTAACTTTACGAAAACTAATTATTAGAATTAATGTTAGAATGCCACGTTTGCTGTCATCAGAACAACGACAAAATGGAAATCAAAGGTCGTAACATGAATGTCGATGTCCCTCGTATTTTTGGTCCAGATTCCTGAAATATCCACAGTGCAAACAAAATGAACTTTGTCGTAGGCATATACACAAAAAGAAGAGGGTTAAGTCTGAGTAATCAAAGGGCACACATCTTAGGTCTCTCTCGCCAGGATTTCTTTGTAAAGAAAATGTTTTTCCTCTCTCTTCTTTTTGTTGTGATGCAGAAAATAGCACGACCATTACTGCTGTAAGAAGATAGGTCCAAATTTACGTCTGACGTGCTGCTATGGTGGCGCACACAACGGCCACTCAGAATACAGAGTACTTCTCCTGTTAAGGTGCAGGTTTCATCTCTGCCGAAATTTCATTTTGAAGGTTATGAGTATACAAAATCGTGAACTTATTTTTGACCGGTACTTTGTATATCGTGGTCCGGGTAGCTCAGACATTATAGCGACTGACTACGGGCTGGACGGTCCGAGATCGAATCCCGGTGGGGACAAGATTTTCCGCACCTGTCCAGACCGGCCCTGAGGTCTACCCAGCCTCCTGTACAATGGGCACCGGGTCTGTCCCGGGGATAGCAGCGGCCGGGGCTAACACCCCACCCCATCTAGTGCTGAGGTCCTAGAGAGAGTAGAGCTATACCTCTAGTCACCCTAAGGGCCTTCGTGGCCTATAAAAAGGGTGAAACCTACCTACTTTTTATATCAGGTGGGAAGTATGGCGAATTTCAGAGGCCTTAATGTGAATGAGAATCAGATTTTGCGTTAATTATATGAGAAGTGTGCGTTAAGATTTCGAACACTTAATTTATGTGTTCAAATTGTCGCCCTAGGCAAACACGGCAGAACTACGCACGGTACAGCATAAAATAATCGCGGTTAATGACGTGTATCTCGAGATACATACTTACTCCAAGGAGCAGAGTCCGTCTTGTGAAGCTAACCGGTTTTCAGCTAGTCAAGAAATTCCCCGCATTTTATGAAACCCGAAGGTTCATTACCGCATTCGCAAGTGACTGCCACCTGTCCCTATCCTGAGCCAGCTCGATCCAGTCCATACCCCCACCTCCCACTTCCTGAAGATCTATTGTAATATTATCTTCCCATCTACGCCTGTGTCTTCCAGGTGGTCTCTTGCCCTCAGGTTTCCCAACCAAAATCCTGTATATGTCTGTTCTCGCCCCCATTCGTGCTACATGCCACACCCATCGCATTCTTCTCGATTTTATCACCCGAAAAATATTGGGCGAGGAGCGTATATCGAGATATTTTTTTAAAACGTTGCGTTTCTGCATTTTAATACATGAGTGTCTACTACATGCGCTCTATACGGAACGTGTAATTCTGAACATTTTATTGCACATGTATCAGATTTTAAATGAGGTGTCCCAAATATCCTATTGGTCCATCAAGCATGGGACTAAAGCACATAACTTCCTTTAGTGTTAAGTTCAATAATAGCTAAGCGTAGAGAAGAAAACCAACTAGATGCTACTGAATGTTTTGTTGCACTTATAATCTGCTCAACATGTTTCGGGCACTTATATGCACATCATCAGAAGCTCGAGACTATACTTGTGTTATTGCCGCATATGGTGTGTAATGCCTTGGTTTCTGGTGGTCGGCTGTTGGAAGCAGAGCAGCAGGCTATGCGTCCGGGATGAGGGAAATTGTTCGATTCGCACAATTTCCCCCATCCCGGACGCATAGCCTGCTGCTCTGCTCCTAACAGCCGACCACCAGCAACCAAGGCGTTACACACCATATGCGGCAATAACACGAGTATAGTCTCGAGCTCCTGATGATGGGCATAAAAGTGCCCGAAACATGTTGAGCAGATTATAAGTGCAATAAAGCATTCGGTAGCATCTAGTTGGATTTCTTCTCTACGCTTATACTACGATGCACGGACAAACATAAATCAAATTCAATAATAGCTGTTTGGCTTCATGGAGAAAATTCACTCAGCTAATATTGAGCCTGTAACCTCATTGTATAGGTGTGAAAAGGGATAAACAATCTCATTTACCACGGTGATTACTTTACGTACTACTCGGGCATCATAGATAACTTTACATCTTGCCGACATAATACCAATACTTACGTGTTGCGTGTGATTCTGGGATTGGCTAAATATCATGAAATGAAAATTCTTCAGTATTTACTGTGAGGTAAGGAATCAATTTTTAAATATTATTTATGCCTCAAGACGTTACAATTCAAAAATTAATCTCTGATGCTTTGTTTTGGTTGTGGTTCATTATTTTAATATTCTCGGCTCGCATTCCTTTCTTAAGGATTCGAGGTAGTTCAGACGGTATAGTGACTAAGCTATAGGTTGGACGACCTATGAATCGTATTTCGATTCGCAGAAGTTTTCAGGAGATTTTATTTTTGCGAAAGCGTCCTGACAGGCACTGGGACCCACACAGTCTCTGTTTCCTGGCTTTCGAGGGTCTTTTGCCTGGGGTATAGTGGCCACGGAATGAAGTTGACCACTCACTTCTAGCTAGTGCCTTGGTGAAGAATAAGTGGAACTGTACATTCATTCCCCCATTTGCCTACATGACTTGCACAGGCTCAAATTTACCTTTCATTATTAAGAAAAGGAAGTAGGCTTGTATCAGGAGGCTGTCTGCTTGCCCCCACTTCCAACTTCTGAACCAATTCACAGCTTTTCACAAAATATGGTTTGATTGTTACGCTGTTGTATACTTTACATTTTACTGGTTATAATACGTGTGAAGAATTCGCCCGCCGTTTGAATTTGTCCTTCTTAGGGTGTCAATCAGCATGAATGTGTAAGAAAAATTTTCATGCTTGTTAAGACCCGTCTTGTGACGGTATCCAGACCTTCAAACCAGTTTCTTCTATTTCTTATTCATTGTATTTACTCCAGTTTAAGAAAAAAGATGTTGTGGGAATTGACTTTAAAAACTAGACGATGCTTCAGATTAATAAGTAGAAAACACGCGGAAATAAAATAATCACTTATTACCAAGGCTTATTATAGTGACGTTCTGGATTTTTTTTTTCTGCGAGTATCGCTGTTTGGTGCAATGGTTATGACGTTTGAAGTCACTGGAAAGGACTATGTAAAGAGGAAGACTCTATATCTACCCAAGCCGAAACCATTTCCAGCCATGCATATCCATTTTAAACGTCTCTCTTTTTGATCTTTCTGCTCATGTCGTATATCGAAATTTGAGACAGGGAAAACCGTGTGCTGTTAAGTACATTTGGTGGAGGCGGAGCATATTAAACTTAGTGTTTGCATTTCGGGCTAATTTATCGATATGCAAAGCAACGGAAAAGGAAGTGCGATTTAAATATGACGACAAGATGCTTAAAAACTTTGTACAAGCTGCACTTAAATTTAGAAAACGCTGATAAAAAAAACTGCACTTCGGTAAAAGTAGATTGGCCTTGGTAGTCAATGCAGCTACAGCTCGAATATTGACTGTTACTGAATGAGTTTTATTAACTCACTTAAAGCTTTATCCTGAATCATGTTTAACGATTAAGTTCGTAACGCGCAGTAGACAAAATCCTTTTCGGTTACACAAATACGTCAGTTAATGTTGCATTGGGAAATAATGGTCGAGTGTTCTGAAATCGTTAGAGAACGCACAAACGCACTCTGTGGGCAGAACGTGGAATTTTTGACAGTTAAACCTGTACTTAAAATAAAGTAGACGCTTTAAAGTGCCAATAGTTTATAAAGCTCATTGGTGGTTTATATGTACGAACTGCCGTAACATTAAGTATCTGCGCGTTGTCCACAGGGTGTATTTATGCTTTTCCTATGATTTCTTTTACAGTGAACCGCTTATAGTTACCTACACAACGATTACCGCTCAGTATTTATAATGGACACAACACCTGTTCTATGTGAGGCTGCAACTGAATTTTTATGTATAGTGTAGACTAACTACAGTTTTAAAAGGGTTAATATAATTATACCCCTCTGTTTTGTTCCGCTTTTGCATCCAAAATACTTTACGCATAGAGGCACGTATTAGGCGTGTCAATGGTGTATGGTATGGACAATGCAACGTAAATGTCGAGCTACGTAATGATAAATTATATCAAAATCGGAACAGAGCAAACGAGAGAGAGAGAGAGAGAGAGTAATAAAAATATTACTGAGGACAGACATTCAAATCCTATGAATACTCTATGAGCATTCACGTCATCCCGGCATACACATTTTGAATTGTGTGTTATGAAATAAGCTGTAAAGCATGGAACCTCAATTATTAGGACGTTACACCGTCTGACTGTCGCAGTATTATTCAAAATATTATTTAAATATGAATCGGGTTTTGCATTTTTCATAAACACCTTGTTAAAGATTTGTATATTACTGAATAAGCAAAATGAGCCATTAATACTCGGTGCTGTATACATTAGAGTTGCTGGTGCGTAATAACAGAACTGGGAATAACAAATATAAAGCATATAACGCAAATGAATAACAAAGTGTCCATGGTTTGTTCACCAACGGTAGCACGCAAGTACATACAGATTAATTCCTTTTGTTTGCCATTTCTTGATTTTTTCGAATACACGTTTTCATACGCATTCATTTTCCATAATCCGGCTATATTTTGCGTTGTCTGCTTCTAGAATTTGTTTTCATGCTGCCATATCACGTTCAGATAAGCTGAATAAACTGAATTGGTTTCATGGTGAACGATTGTTACTGACTGCTTTGCAAACGATGATCCTGATGCTAAATGGATTCACTGCGAGTCACAGTAGATATGGGGTTTGCGTTCATCTGTTAAACACACCAGTTCGCTATTCACATTGTACCTTTCGGATTATTGTAGTCGTTGAAGGAGGGCATGTTCATAAAGTAGCGCAGTATTATTCCACCAGTGCTCCATTCTGATAGTGCAATCATCTGCCATCCAGCGACACTGTATAATCGTAACAATTTACAGCTTCTTTCTACAAAACGCTAAAATCAAAAGCATGGAAGTAGCGTGAAACAAAAATTAATTGATACATTGTGCATATAAATTACATTTATTGTTACGTGTAATAAGAAAGATGATTGGAAGCATCAATTTATTACCTGTGCTCCTGTGATGTGGAGATGTGACAGACTGTCACGACAATTGATTGTGGGAGATTAAAAGGAGAAATATGGGTCTGAAGTTATTAAAAACAAGCCCGAACAGCACAAGAGGGAGGTATTATTTTGTCATATCGTGTCAAATTGAAAGAAAGATTTGGTAAAGAAAAAATGCGTAAGTTTATTGTCTTATTTTATATCACAGAATGCTACTTTATTTTTTTTTTCAAACTGTGCTTTTCATGGAGAGGTACGTAACAACGTTCAGAATTAGAGCTGTTGTGGTCTATTAGAATAAAAATACGATATTTGAATTGTTAGATCTTAGGAAGTTATTATTCGAAATACGTATTTGTTAAATATTCTTATGTGAGTTGCGTTGTTATTGTTATCAGTTTTCTTCCGTTTCCGAATTATTGCATTGTTCTTGCTTACTACATTTATATTAAACTCCAGTATATTTTATTCCTCTTAAGCTTTCTTTTTTCGTTGACTTCGTGAATTTTCACCATTCATCTCTAACGGGTTTCAATTAATACAAGAGTACGAAAGCCGTCCTCATGTTATATTCATGGCTTTCAGTGGATTTAACGAAAATTGTTTATTCTACCTTGTCATTAAAATGTGTTTTACACTGGACAGGTAATGAATAAACTTCTTGAGTTTGCTGAAGTTAATTTATTATAAAATGTACGTGTGTTTGCAGAATTTATAAGCTTGTTTTGCCTCTTCGCTCTTTGTTTGTTGTGGCTGAGTATTGGATGTATTTTCTCATATGTTCCTGTGCTTACTGCTATTGGCTTTACGGCTTCTATTTTAGCAAATTCATAATAAAGAAGAGAACTGAAATAAATACCGACATTATCAATGAAGATAATTCCTGCTCGTTGTACGCGTTACATTTTATTCTCTGTACTGTAGTAGTAATATTAATAACAATATTAATAGCAGTAGTAGCGATTAAATTGCTCCGTTTCCTGGCGTTTGCATCTTTGCAATTTGAAGTTTTTATTTTGTTGTTTCGCTCGTATTTACTAAATGAATTTCTTTTATGTTTGTCTTCTAAGTGATAGCATACATTTACAGGAAGCATTACTTTTAAGACAGTATGTTTTAAGACCTTACGGTAGTTCTCAATATTTCTGCATGTATAATAAATTGTGTAAGTTGTAGATATTGCTGGAGTCTATAGACCAGAAGGTTGAACTTTACCCGCAATATATTGATCGTATTAATGCGTCGCCGAACTTCGTCGCGTTGCTCGACTGACCTCAACACCAAGATATTGCTTGTATGTACACGAAATGTGTTGCTATCACGTAACACTGCTATATACAGCGCAAACAATGTGACATCATCACAGCGTTATTAGTAATGATCCTAAAGCAGGTGTGGAACATTGCTACCAGACAAGCTGGTCTAAACGGTATTGTTTCTGACCAGCATTCTGGAGGTTCTTGTTGCGAATCTCGACAGTGGTACCACCTGACAGGTTTTTCGTCGTCTCATTCGTTTCTGCCTTAGATGTGCGGAGTAGTGTTTTAAAATCGGCCACAACCGTTTCCTTACACATATTTACCCTCGTTTTTTCATCATAATCCAAATCACTCGATGTCATGTAACGAACTATTGACAGAACTGTTCAACAAAATATAAATGAAAAGTAAAATGGTCCATCTGCGTGTCATACACACGGATGAGTGTGTGGAGGTACAGATATAATTATTCTTGACTTCAGGTACTTGGAGGTGATTGGTCAGCTTTACATCCCGGCCGCTGTGTCCCTCAGGGAGACACCTCCGGCTACCCGTGAAATTGGAGGCTGACTGGGCACCAGAACTTGTGTGAACGCTTTGGAGTGAGATAGTAGTAGCTTCAAAACGTTCTCGGAATTCGCTGGCATAATTTACAGTAACTGCTACTATGATTACAGAAATGTACATTGACATCCTTCGTCGCCTTAGGGATGCGGTCAGAAGGAAACGCCCCGGAAAATGGCTATTCAGTAGTTGGTTTCTGTTTCACGACAATGCTCCAGCACACCCGTCGATTTTGGTCAAGCATTTCTTAGCAAAGTATAATGTGACAACACTGGAGCATCCCACTTACTCTCCAGACCTAGCTCCAACAGATCTTTACCTGTTTCTTGGAATGAAATCTATATTGAAAAGAGCGCGCTTTTGTGATGCTGCTGACATCATTAAGAATGCTACGGAAGAACTGAAAAGGCTTTCATGCTTCCAGGAATGTTTACAAAAGTTTACAGTCGCTGGCAGATGTGTATATTTGCACATAGGGACTCTTTTGAAGGAAATGTAGCTTAAATTATTGCACTCTTTTGTATCTCTCAGAAATGAAGTGATACCGGGAATATTTTGAGGCTACCACGTAATTTGCTCTACGAGAATCGAACCATAACTATCGACCCACGAGTCCTGGTTCGATTCCTTGCGTGTCCAGTGAATAAATAAATAAATAAATAAGTGCTTATTAAGAAGTTTTATTTCCTTAATTTACTCTGCCGACATTGGAACAAATATTATGATGCAGTCAGATTTAAGTGGGGGTTGAATGTAAATAAGTGGTGTGAAGTGCAGTGATGTGGAGTGAACTGACAACATATGCGAAGTGAATTTTTTTAAGATCTGCGCGAAGGTACAAGTGACAATGCAGTCGACTGTGAACGGTAATCAGCGCATATTCTTTATACAGGATGTATTATAAAGGCTGTCCGGAAAGTATCCAGCCATTACGAATATCTCGAGAAATGGTCGTGTGGCCTTCATGTAACTTAGCAGCCAAAGGAAATCTTACTGTGCATCCGTGAACAGTTACAATCCCGTGGGGCTAGTCAGTAGGCAGTGAGACACCGTTGAATGCGCTTGTGTATGAGGGGTGATCTAAAAAAAAAAACAAGATTTTTTTTTTTAAATCGTGTATTTCTCTGAACATTTTCAAAATTTAATCACTCTCAAAATACTCTCCTTGAGAATCAATACACTTATACTACCGCTTTTTCCATTGCTCAAAACAGTTCTGGAACTCTTGCAAATTGATAGCCTTTAGTGCATGCGTCGTTTTTTCCCTCACCTGCTCTACATTCAGAAAACTCTTTCCTTTAAGGTCCCTCTTCATTCTTGGAAACAAGGAAAAATCGCAGGGTGCTAGGTCCGGGGAGTAGGAGGGGTGGGTGCAAAGCCGTTGTCATCCCGTTTTTCGTGAGAAATTGCCTGCCGCACACTCAATGCTCTGTGGGCGAGAGGATTGTCTTGATGCAGAAGCCACTCACCTGACCGCCACAATTCGGGGCGTTTTCTTCGCACAGCCTCACGCAATCGCTTGAACACTTCAAGGTAAAACTTCTGGTTAACAGTCTGACCTTGTGGTACGAATTCAAAGTGGACGAGCTCTTTGATGTCAAAGAAGCAGATCAACATGTTTTTCACATTTGATTTGACTTGCCTCGCCTTTTCTGGTCTCGGAGATGATGCACTTTTCCATTGACTTGATTGTTGCTTTGTCTCCGGGTCGTACCCGTAACACCATGATTCATCTCCTGTGATGATTTTGGACAAAAAGTCTGG
>Ga0123355_10010510_pt1 | contig 14199 bp, 9 predicted proteins | sample TergutEmb28metaG_3_FD_89872 | JGI IMG/M metagenome (GOLD analysis project Ga0123355, IMG submission 89872) | Embiratermes neotenicus P1 segment gut microbial communities from Petit-Saut dam, French Guiana - Emb289 P1 | ecosystem: Host-associated > Arthropoda: Insects > Digestive system > Gut ... | reverse complement strand
GGGTGCTTCCAGCAATGGAAACAGAGGTGGGACAAGTGTATTGTGTCTAATGGGGAGTATTTTGAAGGGGACCACATTGATGTATCCTAAAATTTGTAAAATAACATTTTTATAAACATACTGTGTGAACTTTTTGGACAGACCACATACAAGGTACAAGAATGTCACAATGCAACAATTTTTTCACCCCTCTAATACATTTTCACAACAAATCTTAAACAAATTCCCCTCATTCAAATTGTTACCAACATACAATAACAAAATAAAGCACTGTTCATAAGGTGTATCTCCATTATCATTTCCACCAGGAATCAGAGGTATGTATAAACAACTCCTGTTAATCTAAGGAAATGTGGGCAAAAAATGACATATTGTGTGATGCCATCTATTTTCACACATGCATTTTATACAGCACACTGCAACGTCACAGTTCATGTGTAATTAAAACATTAATAAGTGTAGGTTGCACACAGTACATTGTAGCTGTTTTACTTCACATTTCAGTAATTTGACATTTAATGTGTGCAAAATTTACATAATTTTTCTGTTCACTTCACTTTGCTGATATGCATACTTTTCATCCTCTACAGCAACTAGTTACTGAACACATAACCAGTATAGCCTACTACACCAAAAGCTGGCATACAGTGTAAGCTGCTGTTAATTCAAGAAAAGTTGGATACTGAATACAGCGGATGTTATCTTAAACTTTCCTCCCAAAAAATTATAAAAGAGCATTGCAGTTCTGTGTTCACTTGAAATATGAGCCAGTACACAGTCTGTACATGAACAGCTGACCTCAGAAAAATGTGAAAATAGAAAAGTATAGTAAAAAGTACTTATTTTACCCTGTGGCAGATATTCACACTTCAACAATGCAGACTAAACATCACACAAACCATGTGTGGTACAGGAACACGTTAACATACATGCTGCAACCTCAAAGTCACATCATATATACCAGTTCTTGAAATTCAATAAAACTTAAACCAGACAACAGGTAAAGTCCAGGTTGTCATTATTACTGATAAAATTCAAACTCCATTAAAATTCTTCAAATAATACAACAGGCTACCCAACTTGTTACCATTACAGTCAAACACTACTATACACTACTTTGGACTGAGAATGATTCTACATTGAAGGTAAAACATCTGCCAGTGCTATGTATAAAATTTTCAAAATGCATACAGAATAAAATGTATTCTTACTTATATCTGAGGCAGAGAGCGTTTCTGCAGTAGGTGGGAGGGTTGAATCCCCTGAGTTGGTGCTATACATTTCTGATGGTTCTTGTTTGCCATCTGATGTAGAAGCACTACCATGTGCAAGAAGTTGCGACATAGGGGGCAAAGGATCTCGACTTGAACCCTGGCCACCACTGCCACTGCTGCCACCGCCTCCACCACCACCACCACCACCACCACCACCACCTTGGTTTGAGTCACTATAACTGCAGGATGATGCATCCTGTTCTTGTTCCATGTAGTCTGGCATTTCTAATTTCAAGTTAGGTACAACTGGGATAATTTCAATAGGGTCTGGACTTGATCTCCCAACTGTCTGTGCTGACAAAGTTCCAGATGAAGCAGAAACTCGTCTCCTTTCAGTTTCCCTGTCTCTTTCCACATCTTTCTCAACTGTTCCACTACTGGGCACTGCAGTATTGCCTCCACTCTTTGCACTCCCCCCTGCACTGCTTCCCCACTTCCTTCGCTTACTGCTGGGTGGAGAGTCTGATCTCTGGTCCACAGGGAAAAATGATACTGGTGAGGAAACACTTCCACTTACACTACTAGAAGCTGACAGTTGTTTCTGGCCATGAGTATTATTGCTAAGCTGAACTTCAGGCTCAGGCGGTAACAATGGAGAATCGGGTAATTCAACCTGCAAACAAAGTATACATTCAATACTCCTAGAGATTTAATGTCTCAAGGCACAGAGGTACAGTAGACTTCATTTTGGTAAAATCTTACATACCTCCTTGGGCTGATCAGACTCTTGATCTTTTCCATTCCCATCAGAAAGTCCCTGAACTGCCAACAGTTCAGCAGTCGTAAGGAAAGATGCCAGCTGATCCTGCACAACATTCACTTCACCCTGGTACATGAAATCTACCAATGCTGCAAGATCTTCAAATTTAACATTTCTGAATATTATCACAGGATGCTGACATGGGTTCTCCTGTAACACAAATATTTGTTCCCTTTTACCTATTAGTCAAAATACCACTGTAAACTAACCATTGTACCAACAAATATTACTGCACATTTTCATGACCTGCAACTACGTCAATCAGCATTTTGTTTCTATCAGTACTCTTGCAGCCACATCCATAGGTTTCTGATAAAAAGACCTCTGTTACTTCAGAATTATATCGAAGACCTAAGTATGACTGCCTCCAGATTTACTACTGTATGCAGTAACTAGCTAATTTTCATACACATTGTGATTAACTTCATATATCTTGATAATCTTCATCCACAAAATCAACATGAAAGCTGAGCAAACACAAGAAGTAGGAGGAATAAATGATACCAAATTTGAACAGTTGGATTTTGTACCATGACATATCCTAGAATATGACAGTACCAGGGTCTTAGGAAAATGGAAAATAATACAGTAACAACAACAAAAAAAAGTGGGTACAATTAATGAACGTCTGAAAATTATGAACATTTTACTTCTGTGGACAGAAATAAAATACTTTACACTTGCTGTGTAGTGCACAATGATATGCTACAATACAGTGCAACTCTACATACACAAGCACACCATACATCTTACACATAACTACTTCTTCAATGTCAATAAATGGTATTAAAAATTACACATGTATTCCAGCTTTTGGGATTCACCCCTGTACTGGTAACGCTGTACCAACATTTCAGCATGTACTGTAGTTTCCATATTCGAGGTACATGAGGCAGGAGGATGGTGATATGAAATATATAAGTGTCATGTCAGTGGAGGTGTAGAATATGGTGGGTAACACCACCTCCACACACCACGCTTATATCCACTGCAAGACGTATGTATCAGGCACTGCCCTTTGCTGTTGAATAACAAGAAGCTTCACTGGAAGACCCAAATGTCAGGCTTCCCCCTTCTTCCACTTCGTTCTTCCTCAGATAGAGCCTATACTGTTTAAGCCAAAATTCTGGAACTTTAACACCTGACACAGTTAAACCCAAAAGCCAAACTAACACATGGACCATGCAAAACCAACATGAGAATATAACTCACAATGTTGAGTTCTTCAGAATTCCAGCTACACTACACAAACTGTAGTTTTAAAAGTACTTTCTCATAATACATAAATAATCAACAAAGTACACTTTGATGTTTATGATGTATTTTATTAAACATGTTTCGGACACTACTGCAGCCATCGTCATGGTGATGGCATTATTACAAGTATACGAAGGTACAAATGTGATTAGCTGTGTCGTCACTCCGTAACTGAAAATAATTATAATATTAGTTAAAATTATATCAGTGACATAAATATAGGTTAAAAATGGGTAATGATTAAAATCTTGGGAGTTAAAATTGTTTAGTCTGTGCTGAGTGATGCCTGATGTAGTGATGTGGTAAGTTTTAATCCAGCATATAGGTGATGTGTAGATGGTGTGGTATATTGGTTCTAATCATTATCCACTGGCTACAATAGTGAGCAAAACATGTTGGTGAGAATACTGAGAATAAAATACATCATAAAAACTGACGTGTATTTGGCTGGTTATTTATATGTTATGGACCTGATTAACCCTTTAACGCTGAACGAGCCCTTTAAATAGCCGAACAACCACTAAAGTGGCCGCAAACAATGTATCGATGTTTGGAGGAATTTTGTTCACTCCTATTCAGTTAACTGCTGTGGAATGCTATGCATCTGGACTCTTGAAGGTCAGGCTTTCATTCAAGGGCCAGAATGTACCCCCTACACCCTCCCTAAACAGCGATATATATGTCACCACTTCTCGCAACTGCGTCTTTTTCTCAGCTGACTAATACGGTTCTGACACACTTGCTTACAGTATCGCTTGCTCTGTGGGTTGAAATATCAACACTGGCCTATGAAGCAAACTATAGTTGTTGATCAGAAAGGTTGTCAGTGGCGTACTGTTCCCATATAAATCAGACAAAACTAATGGTCATAAATCGGAGATATCGACAAAACTCGATGTTTACAGCTACAGAAGGGCCCACAGACATGCCTCTTGTAGTGCTGGGATAATCTGTAGGGGTTGTGGGGTAGTAACATGCAACATACAGCCGTCAATCCAGTAACAACGTTTTGGGCACCCTTGAATAGCTGGAAATTCATACGCAGTTACATCATAGCGTTAAATCCGTTTTGCTGTCACTGTGGAAGATGTTCATATGTAAGCTACATTAGGTTCCTGACCTGTAGCAGTCCTGCAGAGTCCTGCAGGCCGTTGTACGTGTCTATCGCAATGGCTGAGAAAAAAATAACACTTGACGAGGAAGCGATCAGTGAAATTCTGGTTGCTGACACCACTCTCAATCAGGTTCTGAGGCTAGCGATTTTGAAAACGATTCTGAAGAGGAGGAAGAAGAAAAGGATCAACAACAACACTACCACCACCACCACAACCACCAACAGCAAGCCTCAGCAGAAATCAAAACACAGGCTGCAACGAGTGGTGGATTACCAACCTGGGACTGCCTCAAGGAAGGAACACAAATATTCATCCTTTTGTCGGTCCAGCGAAAGGTGTGAAAAAAGTGAGGCTCCACACATCAACAAAGACAGCTCACCACTGTCTGTCTTGATGTTTTTCACAGAAATTTTTCATCTGCTGGTTGAACAGACCAACATGTACTACCAGCAACAATTAGACAGACAAGCCAGACCTAGCCGCCAACTGCCTGACATTACGGTGCCAGACATGATGACTTTCGTTGCCTTAGCTCTGCAGATGGGACACAAATTGAAAGACACACTACATGACTACCAGTCGAGACTTAGACAGCTACACAATCCATTTTATGGCAAGACCATGCCATGACACATTTTTACACATACTGCGTTTTCTGCAGACAATTCACAGAGACCTGACGAAGGTGAAGAATATTACCAACTATGGAAACTAAGGACTGTCTCTGACAAGCTGAATGAGGCTTATGCTAAATTCTATAACCCCTCAGAGCATTCGGCATTGGAAGAGGTAATTGTAAAATTCAAGGGCAGGGTTATCTTCAGGCAGTACATTCCACAGAAAAGAAAATGTTTCAGCATCAAAATTTACAAACTCTGTGATGAATCAGGGTATATATATATATATATATATGACATGAGAGTATACTTGGGTAGAGACTCACACTCTGCCACTGATCACATGACTGCAACGCACACAACTGTTAGACATATGACTAGCAGAGTTGAAGGCTTAGGACACAAAATATTTACGGACAATTTCTTTTCGTCCGTAAGACTTTTTGATGATTCCGACATACGTAAAATAAATTCTTGCGGGACAGTGTGGCCCAACAGAAGGGACATGCCCAGTGAATTTGGACCAAAACAACTGAAACTGAAAAGGGGTCTCGTAAGGGTGAGGACTAGGGGACGTTTGACCGCATTAGTTTGGAAGGAGAGACGAGAAGTTTACATGCCAACATCAACCCACCACCAGCAGAAGGAAATTTTTGTGACAACAGCAACTGCCCCATGAAACCTCACTTCTTGGAATGGTACAACCGGCACCTGGGTTACGTCGACAATTCTGATCATAAGGCTAACGGCTATTCGATGAGTCGACGTACCTTCAAGTGGACCACAAAGTTATTTTTCCACCTTCTGGACCTAACAGTACTCAACAGTTGGATACTGTTATCTTCATGTGGAGCTAAATATACCCACCGAGATTTCAGGCTCCTTCTGGTACGGAATTTGATTGAGAAACCTGGAAAGAGCCAAGATCGCCCCACCCCCAGAATGGTTGGAAGACCAAGTGCAGCTGCAACAAATGTTTTGCGACTCGAGAGTCGTCATAATAAACACTGGCCAGCAAAATCTTCAACTCATCTCCGCTGCTGTGTGTGTTCTTCTCGCGGCCAAAGAAAGCGCACAGTCTATAAGTGTGCCAGATGTGACATGGGCCTGTGCGTGGTGCCTGGTTTTGAGAATATTACACAAAAGTAAATTTGTAAATCACCCTCGTTGTGAATAATGTGTGTTGTGATAAAACAGTGACCCAAGGTGCCACAGACCTTCTACAGCAACCAGAATTATGTGAGTAATGAACTATTTACACCACATTTTATACAATGCTGCAATTCACAGGCCTAAATTTATTATAAAAATAGGTGAATATTTTTTCCCCCAGATTAACCAATTCATAAGCAGACAGCAAAACTTCATTTCATTAAATTTGAAGGAAAAGTCTATGAGATATGCTTTTTTTTTTTAACAGTAGGCGTTAAAATTTAAAATCCCCATGAAAAAATTCCGGCAGGCAGCGTTGCTCGGGGGGATTTAATTCCAGCGTCAAAGGGTTAATGCACAGAAGATGGAACGTATTAAAATACTTTCTCATGTTACAACCATTAAAAATAAGGTAAAAATATATGATCCAACTATTTTCACCGTGAAAATATATACTGTTTTTCTGACTTATGACATATATAAATGTTTGTAACAGACATACTACCCCAATTCCACCCCTCAAGACACTGTTGGGACACTGGCACCAACCCATCAGACAATATGTCAAAACACACAAAAAATGGTAAAAAAGAATTTAACACAGACAACACAGTGCAAATACGTATCATTGAACTGGACACAAGACAAGTGTCAGTACAGTAACTAGGCTACGAGCAAGAGACTACTCTATTCCAAAATGTCCAGAATCAGTTCAGGGGACCACCCACCCTCGTACTGGATGCATACTGGAGCCACCTTCTTGGTGATATATACAGCTGGGGCATGAAGCCGACAACTTACATGCATCTAGTGCCAAAGTTGAGAGCAAGCGAGACAGAAAGAGAAAGAGAGAGAAGCAGCTATACTTCCACTTCACATATGCCTTTTTGACATGTGCAGGGACTTCACCTTTACCACAGCAAAACATTACTGATGTACTGTATAAACTAATGCACACTGTGAAAGCTGACAAAAGCACACACACATACAAACCACTCACAACAAGAAGATACAATATGACATGAGCAGCAAGAGTACAAAAAAGTAACTAAAGTTTATCCTACTCAGTTTAGTGAAATAACATCTTTCACTCACTCACTCACTCACTCACCTTAAAAAGATCTCTGAAATATGTACTGCAAGCAGAAAGCAGCATTTTATGGGCTCGTATTCGCTTTCCTTCACAGCTAAGTGTCACATCCACAAGGTCCTCATCACTTCGCAGAGAGTCAAACGCACACGTAATATGCCGCAAGTAATTGTTCCAACGTAAAGAAAATTGCTGACTGGTTCCCATTTTCTTCAGCAACTGCAACACAAATAAAACTATGTGCCAAAGAGTCTTAATAAAAATATATAATCTTATTAAGCTGTTGCAGTTCTGGCAAATATCACCTGAAATACCAGACTTAAAAAAAAAATTATATACATCATTAATGCACAATATTACTTATGTTACTGACACACGAGTGGCATTCCATCTCTACCCTCCTGAAAACAGGTTAGTCCTGAAAAAAGGTGTGAATTAAATGTCATCCATGCAAATGCAAATTTTTGTTTTCCTGTTTCTTGATTTTTCTACAAAACATACGAAACAATGTTGCAAATAAATACAATCCTAGAACATGTCAAGGATCATGCTTACAAGGCCCAATCAGCAAGTATCTGGACTGTGTCAATTTCTCTAGTACCTTAAATTACAATGTACCAGACTTTTCTGAGCACTTCTGGAAATGTTCCTTCATGTGTTTAACGTGACCTCACTATAGCCCTTCAGTCTGACACAATGATGACAAGTACACAGTACTGTTGCATCATGTGGTAAATATGTGACGTCAAAGAGTACAAAAAAATCAAACAAAAGTCTGTGCAAAATACAAAAAAAAAAGTGCCTTCTGAGAGGAGTGATGAGCCATACACAAGTTTTTGGGTCATGCTACTGCTTATGAATGGTGAGCGCAGAGCCAGAGCAAATAAGGAGTGTCCTTTCGAAATGGAAACAAAGTGCATGATATGGTGACAGCTGATCAAAGACAAATCATTACAGAAGTAGCTGAACAACTAGGAAATTCTTTCGGCTCATGCCAGGCACAAGGTGTGCCGGCAAAGTACGTCCCACAGCTTCTGACAGCAGAGTGGCAAGAGCATTGCCTGTATGTAGATTCTGATTTGCTTCAATGTACAAAAGATGACAAGAGCATAAAAATACTGTTACTGGAGATAAAAAAAAAAGGCAATGCTTATTGCTTTTTCAATCAGCAAAGTAAGTACTGTGCACCATCAAGAAAGTCCAGGCCAAACTTTACATTGGCATTTTTATGTATAAATGCTAAGTTTTTGCCACAATGCAGTTCGCCATAAACAACCAAGAACAAGGCAGTATGGTGCATGGCCAATGTAACACAATGTACAGGTGTGCTAGGCCCAATGTGTGCAGCAATTTTAGCCCAATATCACATTCCAAACGTATGTCACCACCTGTACTCTGCAGACATGGCTCAATGTGACTTTTCCTCTTCCACAAAATTCAGAATACACTGAAAGGTAAACAATTTGAAGTGGAAGCAATCAAACTCAACATAACACAGCAAGTTTTAGAGACCCCAAATACAGAGAATGAACAGTGCTTCCACTAGAATAAGTGTATTCAGCAGAAGGAACATACTGAAAAGGGGATCTATCATCACCTAGGAAATATTTGTATTCTTCACTTCACATAGCCAGTATGCACATACCAATCAGGCATCACACAAATTATGTAGTGGAATTAACAAAATTTAAAACATCTGCCTCCATCAGCCTTTATTAATGTACACTTTGTATTCTCCCGTAAAAGGTAGATTTTTGCTTGATTAGGTGTAACAATCTTAACCTGGTTTATGATTCACAACAGAGAGGAAAGTGCTGTACTTTGGGGAATCTTTAATTTCAGTCATCAGACATTACTCTGCTATCTACAAATATAAAAAAATGTTACTACCTGATTTCTTAAGATTTGTCCCCGCACAAGCACTGCATGTTAGAATTTTTATTCAGTGGAAGGCTGTTGACTGTTTAGAACATTCTGAAAATTATTGTTAGGTAGTTATTTTTCAGGAAGAGTGTTACAAAGTTTTGTGTTCCATCGTTTTTATTTCCTATATGATTTAAGGCACAGGTGAGAACTGATTTTTTATGCTCCTTCATTTGATGTAGACAGTTTGTCTGCTAACCTAAACTAACTATTTAAGTAATTTTATTATACCTTCTTTGGTCTAGTGTTGTAGAGCAGAAACGGAACGTGATGGCACACGCGCAGAAACCAGATTTGGTTTTCCAGCGAAATGGACAAGTCCATTTATATTGGTGGGGGTGTCAGTTCAGTCGGCTGCTGGCAGCCGAAGTGTGCACATCAGCGGTAGTAATGCTGGATAGACCGTGTCCGATACAGTGCACGACTGCTGGCTACCCCCTCCATTCGCCTTTTCCCCCTTCACTTCTCCACCCATGCGTTTCCATGTGCCATCACATTCCGTTTCTGCTCTACCTTAAGCTATCATGTCGTGTCTACTTTGGGTCATGGGCCAACAATACCAATTAACACTAATGGACACAAAAATATATACACACCAATGGAAATCGTTCAGACTTATGGTTGCAAAACTATACATAACAGCTATATCCAGTCATCATTAGCATAATCCTTCATGCATCAGTCACTATAATCTATGAAGCTGAAGAACTAAAATTATTTCTTAAATGACACAAGCTATGGTTTTCTACGAAGCACTCAAAAACAGATCAGAATTGAGCATCAACAATGACTATCAAAAAAACATTATCTGCACTGTGCTCTAGTACGTACATATACAAAAATTTCCCTTCAAAACATTCATTAATGGTCAAGGTCTATGCAAATGCTGTGGAATGTCATGCCAGAACCATGTTTGCATTCGCCTATTTTGTTTTCACTTACTTAATACTTCATGAAGAAGTGTCCTTCTTGAGAAACTAACTGGTTTTCAGCTAGTCAAGAAATTCCCTATGTTTTACAGAACCCGAAGGTTCAGAACCACATTCACAAGTGCCCACCACCTGTCCCTCTCCTGAGCCATCTCACCCCAGTCCATACCCCCACATCTCACTTCTTGAAGATCCATTTTAATATCATCCTCCCATCTAGGCCTGAGTCTCCCAAGTGGTCTCATTCCCTCAGGATTCCCCACCAAAACCTTGCATATGCCTCTCTTCTCCCCCATACGCCCTACATGCACTGCCCATCCCACTCTTCTGATATTATCACCCTAACAATACTGGGTGAGGAGTACAGATCATTACGCTTCTAACTATGTAATTTTTTCCACTCCCTTGTTACCTCATCCCTCTTAGGCCCAAATATTCTCCTCAACACCCTCAGCCTACTGACACTATTCTGTAGTGTACAAAAAATAATGTTCCCAAATGGTTTTAGTTTCTTCTCCACAGAAAAACAATTATAATCACCTGCTCTTACTATGCCCCCTTTGTCCCACCTAACCTCCTGCACACCCACTAAATCTAATTTATATTTTGCTAATTCCCTGGCTGCTGCCGTAAGTGAATCTGCCCTTTACAGTTTCCTAACATTCCACGTACCGAATCTCATGTCTTTTTCGTTGCTTAGGTCGTACCAAGTAACGGTACAGGTCCGAGGCTTATTTTCTTTTCACTATAAACCAAAATTAATGGGGCATACTTCCTGCGGCAAATCACTGCAATCAACATGAAAATACACGCAATAATAATCGGTGGGTTGTTTTGGGATCTGCGGACCTACTTGACATTCTGGTACACTCTGAAACTCATGTTACCAAATAGTTATTTCTTAATTGCAAAATAAATGATATGTATTTCCGGAAACTACAACGTAAGACACGACATACAACACATTCATTCTTCATTACAACCATTACCTTCTTATTCCACGTAACACATAAAATCGATCGTAACGACCTCAATCTAACACCACCACCTCAAACCACACGAACAAAATGGCGCAGAGACGGTTTCACAGCCCCAGGAATCTACCAAAATATGGCATTGGCGTCGCGTCGGGTGAAACAGGACTACCACTACATGTATATATCATATTATACAAATACCAGATCAAATGTTCGGTTGCATAACTGATAAGGTGACTCTCGAATATTTACAGTTCAATACACCTGGTCATACGCACCTCTAAACTACTGAACTTCCAACAAAAAGCACTTTTATGATTTTCACACACTCAAACTACATCGTTGGCTATCCTGACAAAAAAATGTTCCGGCGTGTGTAGAAAAAGACAATCGAGAACAAGTGCGTTCATATAGTTCGATTAATCAATATTCCAGCAGCGAGTAAGCAGCAATAGTTTGACTTTTTAGTCATGAGGTAACGAAGTGTAGTTTGCAGTTACACGTACCAGACAGGTGTCAAAGACAAGTTACAATTGAGATTTTCTTATCAGCCTGTGTTTTGAGCCCTGTTCACGTTTAAGGGAAAGTAAAATGCAGGCATTATTCTGTACCAGTGTCGTACACTGACACATTATTTTTTGTTTCTACAAACGCGTACACATAGAGGATGCCTCACGTTACCACCCAAACGCGTTTGTGGTAGCAAAAATAGTATTCAAGGCAGTGGACTAGATATTGTAATAGCTGCCTGGAATATGTGGAATACATTTTGAAGACACGTATGTCGAATGCAGTAACATGGAATGATAGGATCGCCCGTTAATGTTGTGGGTACCTTTGAATTAAAGTATCATTCTATTCATTTTCTTACATTAACTATAAACGATTGTCACATATTAATATTGCAAGCGGAAATAAATTTAACGCCTTAATTAAACATGATTGTCCTATACGTACATATACGTATATATGTAGGCATACAACTTACAAGTGACATAAAAAATTAAGAAATATGGCAGCAATGATAAAATAATAATAAAAATAACAAAAGAAAATTCAACTCACACATGCATGTAACCTATTGATTTATCACTGCTAGGAACCTGGTACGTTTTCCTGTGGTTATGGAGGAAGTTCCATTTTTAAATTTATACTACTATCGAAGTAGGAGGAAAAAATCATCACTGTTGATGCCATACTTCTAAACAAGACAGGCAGTGAACGTATGAACATTAACGAGCGATCGCGTAGCCACTGTTGCTACGGAAAAGTAACAATTACATATTTGAGAGTGTGTCGATAGTCGTATATCCAGGATGCAGTGAACATACGTCTACTTATTTTGTCATCTGTGACCTGTCCGCTCTACCATCGTTCTCGACAGTGGTATTTTATCGCTATTCTTGAGAAGTCACCCTAATGATGATCGCAATATCGACCGAAACGTGTAGGTAATAATATAATAATATACGATAAAGCATACTTTACCCTCGAGCATTAGTTAGTCTACAGCATGAAATATCCCCGTAATGCACGGTTATGGAACACATTGAATACATCCATGACGTGTTGGGTCTGCACATGTCACAGGTAGATTTCTGAGCAGGGAACCAATTCGTCATTTGTTTTTGCATCGCCACTGCGAAGTCATTTGTTCATGCAATTACAAAGCGAAGTGTAGCAGGCGACATGGCTTCAAGGTATGACAGAGCAATTACGGTATTTTCACCCGATGGGCACTTATTGCAAGTCGAGTATGCACAAGAAGCTGTTCGTAAAGGATCCACGGCTGTAAGTAATTATGCATAGGTTGCCATTTTTTTAAGGTACATCAAAAGTCTAAAGTTGGTTATGCATCACCGATAGGCTATTGAGGGTTTTGTGAGTATAGTTGTCATCAGGCTCCGAAATATTCATGATGTGCGAGGCGCAGTTTTATTCTTTAGAATACCTGTTTGATTGGAGTTTAAATAGAGTTCCCGCATAAAATATTGCACGCTGTTCACTAAGCTAAATTGGACTTATGGTAACTCATTTTGTTGACTTCGTTTTTTAAATATTTCTGTCATACTTCCTGAAGATGCCCCTTTGAGGGCTGAAACATATCAGAGTGACACAGCGTTAATAAACTGGTGTTAATAACATACTTGTGCAGTAGTCACTTTTTTATGTGAAAAAACTTTACACGTCCTATTTGTTGATGATACTGGAATAGTGATGCAACAATAAAGGAAAAATTCACAGTGTGCTTGTGGGGTGGAATTCTTTTTGTGGAAGTCACCAGCTGATTTTCATTCCATTTCCCTTGCATGTTGCATATTAGGTCTACATTTGGCACATTAAAACATTTTGCTTTATGAACTTCATGGGTGCCATAACCAATCGCATAATTTTTCCCAAGTTGTAGCTTGTTTACGTACATTCTGTATTCTTCGTTCAGTTGATGGTATGGAAGTTGCTTCCTATTACATTCCTCTTAAAGTCCCCAGGCTCTCCAACTCTTAGTCTTGTCACTATACCAACTACCCTATTCTGGCTAGGGTGAATATAAACTTATATATGACTTGGTTTATTTTTCAGTTACAAAGAAAATACAATAAGGCATTGAATATAAAATATGACAAAAATGGTATTTAATGTAATGATATTTGTAAATGAAAGTTTATTTCTTGATGAAGTGAGTATTATGGAGACAGCACGACGTGTCGTCAGAGGTGGATAGGTGGGTGGGAAGGAGTTTTACACTACACACTATCCACGAATACCTGCACTGTAGGGGAATGAAATCAGAAAGACATTCATAAATGAAGTCACATCTGAAGTGTCACTGCCTTCATTACTGTGACCCTTAGTGCAGTCATGGTCACCTGCATTAATTGTGACGTTACGTATAACACTCCTTAACCTTTTGGCGCCGGAATTATTTTTTTAAATTTCAGCACATTCTGTATATAAACTGTGAATAACACAGGAACCAAATTTGTTAGATTTATGAAACAAACTGCATTTTGAAGAGGAAAAAACGGAGAGTATATACCATGTTTAAAATTTTCAGTACCTGTATTTGTTGAATAAATATATAAAATGCAACATTTAGAGGTTAGC
>Ga0123355_10010509_pt1 | contig 14200 bp, 9 predicted proteins | sample TergutEmb28metaG_3_FD_89872 | JGI IMG/M metagenome (GOLD analysis project Ga0123355, IMG submission 89872) | Embiratermes neotenicus P1 segment gut microbial communities from Petit-Saut dam, French Guiana - Emb289 P1 | ecosystem: Host-associated > Arthropoda: Insects > Digestive system > Gut ... | reverse complement strand
TCCGATGTAAGGTACGGCTACTGTAAAGCTTGAAAGAAATGGGCCGATACATCGGCCTCCCGCATTCTTCGCAAACACAGCGGAGGCCGATAGATCGGCCCGCGCGCACTAAAAGGGTTAAACATTAATATGGAGTGTTAAAGTACTTAGGGTCTATGACATTGTACAGTGCACTGCAATGACGACCGAGACCTCGACCCTACCTGGACAGTTGCGAGTGCCCTAGCGTCTGCTGCACTCTTGCGGTAAATCTTAGTGACCAGCGATTGAACCTGTCTGGGTTTTGTACAATTTATAAGATTTTGGTACACAAAGAACATAAAGTATAGAAATTACCTTTTTAAATTACTGTGGGCAACATTTTAAAATAACTGTCAAGAATCAGAAACTATTATTTGACTAATTCTGAATGTTGGTAACACCGGAATAAAAGTGTTACGTCACATTGACAGTGGTCCTGTGCAGTTAATATCTCTCTCAACAGGATGCACTGCATCAAGACAATTGTTTTTGTGATTATGATCACCATTAATATCGTTATAATCACCATTATCATCTTCCTGCTCCTGTAATCACATGTCTCTGTTGGCGTCCTAGAACACCCTGGAGATGCCGTTTTCGGTTCCCGGGAAAGAATCTTGCCGACAGCCGGTCTTCTTTTAGTTTCTCTGTTTACGAAGGTAAAATCTGGTATAGAAACTACAATTGTAGCCCAAAGACCGCTTTGTTCACATCTACCCAATTTATCAATCACAGTAACCCGCATGTTCAGAACTAAGGGTTACAACCAGTGCATTTGATGAAATGTCGTTAAATAGGCTAAGAAAAACAGTCTCCCTCTCCGTTCTAGAGAGTTTCTATCTGCAGGAACACATTTGTCCTGAGGACCGAACGTTGAGGGTCTCAAAAGGAATCGTGAATCCGTGAACGCGGAGACGTCGTATTCCTCCGAACGCCGGAAATCACCTGCCAAACAACACGGCGTCACACAAAAGACTTGGATCATCAAAAACGCCGCTAAAAATTATAAAACCTCCCATAATATGTCTTCCTCTTGCTCGTCTGTCCATTTGTCTCAGTTCAGGTCTACTTAATTTGCGAATCCTGCAGTTTTAATGGCGGACCCTGTGAAGAGTGGGCTAGTCTCGCGGGATGTGACGCCGTGTAGTGTGCAAGAACTTATCGACGTTTCGGAGAAACTTAGCTAACCATATCTGCTGCATTGAAGTTAGAATCAATGGGTTCTTCACGTGATGGTGAATTACTATCAGAATGTTCAAGGTCACGTCCGAAAACAGCGCGTCTTCGATTATATCCAGCAACTCCGTTAACCTTTTAAACCACACTCCACTTTGTCCTCTATCCTCTGTTCTGACGTGCACACTGTGGCCTTAGCCTTCCATTTGAAACCAAAAGGAGACGCCAGCCGTTTGCATTCAACCCTGTCTTAAGTTCAAGCTTCACATCTTCCTTCCTTCCTTCCTTCCATTTCTCTACTCTTTTCATATCCATCCCACGCCTTCCCGTGTCTAAATCGTGTTTACATTAAAGCAGCGAATTAAGTTCCTACTCCCCTCTCCCCCACCCTCTTCGTGCAGCCGGCACACTTCCCAACACAAATCTCACAAATGTGTGAAAGCTGTTTCCGTTGAACTAACCAGAACACACAGTTGATCACAGGACGAAATTTCGCCTTCTGTATTCTTGATTCAAGTTAAAGAGTTGGTGTATACCTACCAAAGTAAACGGCGTCACCAGACCATAATATGATATTCGCCTCCACAACTTCAGTTCTTCCCGTTAATTGTGGTTACTTTCTTCTGACATATTAAAGTTTTCTTGACGAAATAAAAAATTGGAACACCTTCTCTGGACATCACTTCCGTCCGTCCGTCCGTCCTTCCGTCACTGACCTAGTATCAGCAGCTAAAGTGTCTGGCGTATTGTCGTGAAATTCTGTGTCGGAGTTTTTCACACTGAGTTGTCGAACTCCGAGTTCGTCTGCAATCTCTTCGCAATTCTGTGCTGTGGACACTGCAGACAGCCCACAGTGCGGGACGAGAAGCGACGCTGCATCGCGTGTCGTGATCCTTCCTAACGGCTGGTCACTGCACAGTGTCTCCAACATGCAATAAAATAAACTTGTAAAGCGTCCTGTAGGTTACCTGCTCCAGCTTTCATACAAATTATTTGCGTCCTGCTTGCAAGGGCGCTATGATTTGCAGCTTCGAATTAATTATTGGCCTCCCTTTGTCAACACAAGCCAACCACAATTTAGCTAATGTAAACATTCGTAGCGATAAACATGACCCAGTTAGAAAGTTGCTGCTGCGTGTTAGCAAGTAGCTCTGTCAGCCGTCTTTGAACTCAGGCTGTAGATTTTCACGTTGCGTCGGTTAACTGTTGCAACCCCAGTGTTAGTGCGTGCACCATAAGGTCTGACAGTCAGCAGTTCTACGTTCTGCCCACAAACACAGAGGGACTGTTTTGTAACCCAGACGGAGTGTGTTTACTGCGCGGTTCGGACTGAATTTTTATATTAATTTGGGATCCATGTAAGATTTGCCCATGGAAATCCCTGTTCGATCCCAGGCCAGTACGTGCGAGATTTGCGGTGCACAAAGTGGCACTGGGATTGGTTTTTCTCCGAGTACTTCTGTTCTCCCCTGCCGCCATCAATCCACCAATACTCCATATTTATCATCATCTATGTATTGCTCTTGCCAGAAGGACAAACGAGCGAAGCCTGGAAAGGTTTAAAAAGTGACCGCTACTTGTATTCGCAAATCGCAGACCACTGGACAGAACTGTACTTTAACTTAGCGCAGACGCTCAGCTACTTTCCGGTGCTGCATAACCCCAGGTTTCACTTCCCATCTCACTGGCTTCTTCGCTTTCGAAGGCTTTACCTTGTGTCAAGCCTACTTCTACCAGCAGGACGAGCGGGGACTGCATGCGAACCTTTAGAGCAGCAAACACTGCCCGCTCCCTAACAACAACATTAAATTTAGTGCCCGTCACTGCATATCCCCCCCCGTTTATTTCTTCTTCTTCTTCTTCAGTCCTCTTTCCGATGTCGGGAAACATTGGATAGAGAAGTTCATTTTACTGAGTCCGCCCATTTTCGTTTCTTTGACCAAATCTTCTGCTGCTGACCATTTTGTGAGCGGTCAAACGACAGTCGCGGTGCTCTCCGAGGTAACCCGAAGACTGATGTCGCGTGGTTGGTTGTTCTTTACCAGCGTTTTGGAGGAATATGCTGTGTCTATCTGTCTGTCTGTCTTCAAGGTCGGAGAGAGGAAACTGCGGCACTAAATTTCTTCGAAATGTGGCACACATCTACCAGATTAGACGAGGTCCGTCTCCGAAAACAGTGACAGTACAGCGGGCCCTATTCCCGCCATATATGCACTGGAAGACAAGACACATAACTCCACTCATCCTTAACCTCAGCACGAGGTAAAAAATTTGTTCATCTTTACCCCTGGCGAATGAATCTGCAGTATCAACTGAATAGGATGCTGGATTGGCCCGAGAGCCCGTATGGATGTTTCGAAACAGAATACCTTCTGGTCGCTACCAACAATCGTCCGGCCCATAGTCACGCGTCTTACAGTATCTAGTATCCTATTTACGTTCTTTGAAGTCACGACATCGTGCCTATTCGTACATAGGTATCCATGCTTCTAAGAGTAGCTTCTATGACGTAATACAGCGTACATGTAAGTAAACCGACTTCAGTCGCTGGAATAGTTTAAAGGTGGACACAACAGCGCTCCAGTAGAGCCGATCCTGAACCAGCTGAGTTCAGATCACGGTTAAATGTCAGTCTTAATGTCTTCCGTTCATGTCTCCACGAGTTCAGTTTTGTATGCATTTCTTGTCAACTGACTGTACTTACACGCTACGTGCTGCCTCTTTTTATTACCCTGACTGTACACGGTCATGATACAAATCGCAGCGAATGAGATGGGCGGTGCATATGGCACGCATGTGAGCGAAAGAAATGTATACAAGTCTGTGTTAGGAAAACGTGAATGATGGTCAGCATTGACTAGCAGAGGAATTATCCGCTGCTTAAGAAGAAACCCGCTTCGGGGATTCACTTGCTTAGGGCCATATAACTGGCGAGCAGCACAATTTGTGCAGCTTCTCATTACACATCGAGGCTTGCCATCATCTCGAGCCGCGTATTCATGGTATTTACCCCCTGTTCCCCTACACAATTTGAACAGCCCTGCCCCCACCATCTTTCCTTTCAGTGAATGTGAAGTCGCTCTTTCTACCCCCTCACCCTGCCTTGTTACCATTTTCAGGACTGAAATATTCCACAGCACTTCAAGTAAAGCAATAGACGTAACAACACGGGCGTGCAACATGTTCTGTGCGTTCAGCTGTCTATTGCTTCTCTCTCTGCGTGTTTTGACCCTCAGAATGCCACAGATTGGCTGATCACACCGGCACATTCCATTTGGCAGTACGTCACATAATTAATTCCATGGAGCTGTGGCCGTCTGGAGAAGCTGACAGTTCCTCAGCTGGTCAAGAAATTCCTCGCATTTTGTGGAACTTAAAGGTTCATTAGGCTTTCCCACGACCCGCCACCTGTTCCTATCCTGGGCCAGATCAACCCAATCCGCGGTTCTCCAACCAAGTTCTTGAAGATTCACTTTAATTTTATTCTCCCATCTATTCCTACTTCTTTCAAGAGGCCTCTTATCCCCACCAAAACTCTGTATGCAACTACTATCCGCCCTATACATGCTACATTCCCGACCCATCTTCTTCTCTGTTTGATCACCTAAATAGTACTTTGTGAGCAGTACAGATCATGATGCTCCTCATTATGTAATCTCCACTCGTCAGTAACGTCGCCCCACTCAGGCCCACATATCTCCCTCAGCACCTTAAGCAGAACCAATTATGCAGTTCCTCTGAACACAGTTTTCTCCAGTCTCCTGTTACTTCCTCCCCTTAGGCACATACAGTAACATATCTTCCCGCCAACCGATCCTCAAACGTTTTCAAACTATATTTTCGTTTTAAGTGAGAGACCACATTTCTAACCCATACACAACAGCATACAAAATGGTAATGCGGTCTATTTGAATGTTCATATCCTTAGACAAAAAACGGAAAATTAAAGAGGCTTAAAATCTGAACATTAAATTATACACGATTTGTTAAAACCGACTTCAGTGTTAGGTTCAACGTCGTATTTCTGTAGCGCTTCACAACACCGTGCATTCACACAGTACAAGGCACAGCTGTAATTTAATGCAAAGTCAACTTCACCTAATCGCAGGTTAATCTGCTCCTTCTTGTGCCTAATTGCAAGTTTTAATTGCGTTCATAGTAACGCCTGGTATGACACCGTGCAGTCTGGTAAGTGGATATCAACTTCTCGACGAAATACATTGCCTACATGTTTTAAATACTCTGAGGTTGTTTTTCGACGACGGTGACCGCCAGTTGCCCTGTCACGCCGGTAAACACAAGTAGCAGCCAGTGTAGTGCTGTTACGGCCGTTTCTTTGCGGAATAGCTGTAACAGCGCTGCTAACAGACGTGACTGCACACAGGAAGACGTGTCACGCATATCGTGTGCCTTCAAGGGACGGTGACTGGTCTGCGCTTTTCCGCTACGTCGGTTACGCTACCTTTACCAGAAGGACGAGGGGGCGAAGCCTGGGAACCGTCCTGACAGCAATATTCTTTCGGAAATCGGAGAGCGTTGGGTAGAACAGTACTGTAAACGTTCCTCGGTCAGCTTTATGCCGCGGGAATCGAAGCTTTATCCCAGAGCTATGCGTCTTTACCCGTGCCACGTCGCGTGTGCTGTCTATAGCAGCTACGGTGACATCTGTCGGTGCAACAGCTCTTGGTGCAGGGATAGCCTTCTGAAAGGAGTTCTGCCGGTTGACCGTGAAGTGTTTGGCGAAGTGTCTGGCCGTGGCCTGTCAGCAATCAGAACCGAAATCTCCAAGATTCAAGCCAAATAAAGCAGACTGGTGTAGCGCTAAGCCGTGCACACTTGTTGCCGAAAAACCATGTTCGATTCTCACTCCAGTCGTCAGCTCTCTTGACTGGGACATTTTTCGTAGTTTTCCAGTACATCCAGGGAAATTGATGGATATTACCTAGACTAGACCACAACCCCTTCGTTTCACGAACTCACCAAATCAGCAGTACGATAAGCTAAAAACACAGGACGTGCACCAACAACACTGACTTGCAGGATCTTTGTTTCCAATTATCGTCCTTAACAAGTCGTTTGTGAGGTTTGCCTGCATTTTGAAGCATGGTCACGAGATACAGGGCATAATTAAGTGTGTGGCGGTGGAGAGGGTAGTGAAGGGCAGTACGTATGTAATGACAGGGTTTGGTGCGCTGTGAAGTTTACCCTAAGATATCGTCCTGCTTGTACTGGGTGTAGGGGAAACACCTAGGAAGTGAGGAAGGGAATCTTGTTGGAATTAGACGGTTTTGTGTCTTTTGCAGAGGGGAGAAATGGAGCGGTTACTGTTCAGGGCTGAACTGGCTTACGGTAGAAGGTGCAGGAATGCTTGGCAATTGTGGGGGGGTGGGGGGGGGCGGAGAGGGGGAAGAGGGGGAAGAGGGGGACACACATTCCTGGTGTAGTGGCACAGCAGAATCTTGATGAGTACTTTAGGGCACTCTGTTGGGGATCGGTCGGGACAGCAGCAAATTGGCGGATTAATGATGCTAAATGTCAACTAAAAAGTACGCAAAATTTCAGTGTGTATTGGAAATGAATGTTTAAACAGGATCAGTAAAATGCTTGTGACGTAATAACGTTAAATACTGCAACGTTAGACGGTACGGCGATCGGTGCCTTTAGGGCACTTGTGTGCGTGTCGGGAGTGACGTGTTACAGCTGCACTGCAAATGACAGTTTTGTGTTAAAATGTCACAGAAGAAAATTTCGACATACGCAGATGAAATTAAGAGAGCGCACCACAACTGTTGCGCTCTGCGCATATTTCCTATCTTGTCTATAACACCGTATGCACGAATTCTCAAATCCAACTTCACAAAGTGAGCTGAGATTTGTCCACACTTAAACTGATCCTAGCCTACGCGAGACGCGAGTTGTGAAAGAGTCCTAATAAAGTTCAGGGACGTTGGAACCAGGGATGAAGAAGAGGCATGTAAGCCCTTCTCTTTTTACTGTCGAACCTGTAATCCTGTTACACATCGAACCCCCCCACAACTTACAACAGCTCCAGCTGCAAGTGTCGACAACCTCGTTTACTTCTGCAGACGTGTGGACGATATACAGCGCTGTAAATGTTATTACAGAGCGTGTCCATTTGGTGTCCGTCAGCACAACAGCTTTATCCTGCTCCCTCACATCCCTGTAGCGAACCGCCGTCAGCAGGGAATATAAATTGGACACTGCATAATAGACGGTTTGCAGAGCGCGATACGTTTCTTTGGTGTTCAGCACTTCTTTGTGCTTAAATATGATGGATAATTATTAATTCCCACGATATATTTACTTTTATCTGACGCCTGCAGTTTGTTACTAGCAGCAGTCAGCGTGTTCCCTGCTGCCACAACAACGCGTCAGAAGGTGAAAGCAGAACGCAACACATTCTGGTGGCAGAGTGATAAATTAGGCGCACGTCCTATAAACCTGACGCAGTAAATGAAATGCCACCAGCAACGCAGAACTGATTCATAGATGGCATCAGTGCAGTAATCTCGATGTTCGTGAGCTTTGTACTTTCTCCTCATTTATTTACCGATATTTGTGTTGTCGACGTATCGTTATAACCCATTGTTATGTCACTGTTTCGAATTTTCATGACTGCTTGCGAACAATCAGGAAGAGACCTCGTGGCTGGCAACCCAACCCGCTGTCTCCTACCCTGCTGCTGCCGTTAACACAAATCACTCTCAGCTCGCTCCAGCTGTCCTTCATTACGTGAGGGATTGCTTTGTGTTGTGTTGTGTTGTGTTGTGTTGTGTTGTGTTGTGTTGTGTTGTGTTGTGTTGTACTTAATTCAATGCATTTTGTGCGTGTTTTATTATTATATACGTTTGTTTCTCTCCATATTTTTTAGGTTATTCATACATTTTCATTACAGTATCGCATTTCATAAGTTCTTGGAACGAAATAAGCGTTTTACACTGGAAATCAATTCTGATCATTACATTGGCCGCAGTAATTAAATATATTGAAATTCTGCTGCACTTCGAGGCAGAAGCAGTCAGCAATGTAATATAGACATAAATTTCGAACACAGATAGCAGCTCTGCTGTCGATTTATTTTTGTCCAGATTTTCTGTAATTCAGTGATCACGTGATCACGTGTCCGCAGCACACCACCTACACTTGGGCCACAGAAAGAAGTTTTTCGTTCGTGCTTGTTATGACGTCACGTGATGTTCCTGTCTGCCTACTCTCCTAAATCCTTCCGCCCCCCCCCCCCTCCAAAGCCCTTGAATTTACCGCAGATTATCACTACGAGCAGTCTCTGAACGGGGGGTGGAGAGGGTAGGTACGAGCTAGAGGGAGGTGTGGAGCGTGTCTATCCATGGGTCTCCTTTTTGTGGCCTTCATGTAGTTTTTATTGCTTATAACAAATGACATGTGCACGGTATGACACACGCTTGTTGTATGCCACTTGGTCTTAATATGGTGTTATCTGTCACAGCGTTACGTAATCAGACACATGCAGTCTACGTCTTCAGGGTAGGAACGTTGGTAAGCCTGGACCAGATTCCATTACATTATAACCCACAAGCCAACGATTTGTACACTGAGTCTTTACACATAGAACCCATGACCACTCCCGTGGCCCCCAAAATCAATACCAACTCCAAAGCCACCATAATGAGTTCTAAACACGTTTTGGTGTTCAGGGATTTGAGGCAGCTTGTGAGTGTGGAAGGCGGTGTCTGTGATGTGAGTCACACTGACGTCATGACTTAGAACTGGGACAGGGTCATGGGTCAAGGTTGAAACTTTATGAACCACTGTATGTGTGACCGGTAAATGGTGTAGCAAGTCGTCTTTGGCGAGTGCAGTAAATGTGGTTAAGATGTGATGGTTGCTTGTCTGACCGTGATTAACTGCGAACATTGCGCTGGTTAGGCTGTCCGGAGTAACAGTCACTGTTGACTGTTGACTGTACAGTCCGTTACTTGGCTTAGCGTGCAGTGCCACGACCGGCAGGACAACTGTCAGTGTTGGTGACTTTGTGAAGCCGTGTTCGGACAGCGTGCTGGTGGTCACATGGGTGACAGTGGGCACCAAGGCGTGAGTAACGTGCGGCAACAGGGTCAGGTCCCGGTCTGGGTCACGTTTACCTAAAGACATAAACTTGGTGATGCTGTGTTGCGATGTTTGCCCCGTGACACTCACACCGTGAACCACGTGAGACAGTTCTGATTTGGTGACTTGGGCCAAGTCGGACAGTAGGCTGTGCGATTCTACACTGGACAGTAGATACGGCACGCTACTGGCGCCGTGGCTTATTGGCGTCAGACTAGGATGAGCGTCGCCTATGCCGACCACGTATCCGTGCTCCAGCGGTGACCTTCTGGAGAGTTTGGTCTCGCCACAGGACTTCTTCGCCGTTGGCAGGGAAGATACCGGAGCTGTAAAGTTGATACAACTGTCGTCACTTGTCTCGTAAGATGTTGCGATCAGGCAGCATGTGACTAGCAGTACGTAGACGGAAAAGTGCTTAGGCGTCCGCGTCTCCTGCAAAACAAAATGTGTTTCACCGTCACGTTTTGTTTGGCACAAGAAAGAATTCTATACTTTCGAGCAAGATCTGGAGAGGGCATTTTCAAGAAGATAATTAATACAAGTCAGCGTCTCTGTATACAGTACGTTCTGTCATGTTGCTGCTGTACCTACTCACTAATCTCGTAGAACTTTAAACCATACTGCCACCATCAGCACCGGCAGGACTTCCTCAAGATGGTGCACAGTAGCTGTGCGTAAAGCGGGTAAAGGATGAACGATCAACTGCAGAGAAGCAGAGAAGATGGCAGTTTTTAATTGGCACGTAGCAACTGTGTAAGTCGCCTTACACTACAGCTCGGTGAGCGGTATGAAATTTAGTGTCTTTCTTGTCGAACTTATTTTATTATTTCATTTATTAAGTTACTAATTATAAACAAGTACATTCCATCTCACCACGGAGGTGGTGGAAGCGCACCGGTCCTGCACCTCCCTGCCGGCGCCCAATTTCCACCAGAGAATTTTCTTCAAATAAATTCTGATATTACAATTAAAGGCTGCGAGGCGAAGCGCACGTTCTGAGTCGACATTTAAGTAATATTAATAATGCCGTCATTAATCTCACACACGCAAGAAATATTAACAGGAAACTTACTGCTTTAACTGACAAGTACAAACTGACGCATTGGGAGAGGCAAACACTAAATTGTTGTTCAAATCTTGTTCTAAAGCAAACAGTATGTGATGTCTGTTGTCTGCGGGTGTGGCCGTTCGAGACTTGCCTGCACGTACAAAGTCAATCGCTTTATGCATTAATCCTGTACTTGTGCCTGTGAGATTAAACTCAGGCTTTAGAGCGTTAACGTTGGGAGATGGAAGGCAGTGTTCTAGAGGAAATATCTGAACACTGGTAATCGAACCCCGATTCTCCTGTTGTGCTTGTCGTAACCCAGTTGCAGTGTTACCTCGGCTGTGTGACGTCAGCATGACATTGATATTTGGTGACATCTGTTGTGTGAGCTGTCATTTGGCACTGGGACAGCCTTCGAGCACAGGGAGGGGAAATCAAATGTGCTTAGATTACTAATCTAATGGCTAATCTTTGCATTTAGCTAATGCAACGCGGTTTTCTCTGTCAGACTGACGTGAACAATGGAATATTGTGGATGAAATAACGCCCCAAACTCTTCTGAAATGTTATAATGAAAACGCCACATCCACTGCGCTGTGCTAAACTGTGACAGACTATGATGGTGCAGATTGCTTTGAAGTAACCCTAGCGAAATGCGGGTTGCAGTAATTACAACAGTAAGCTGCAAAACGCAAGGCACAAAGTGGCCCAGAACTGTAGAAGTGATATGAGACGTCGCTTTAGATTGGGGAAAACCTCGCTTGGTATTGGTGTGGGCTTGGGTTCAAACTTCGGCTATCCTGACTCAACTACCAGCAATCTTCTCAGGCCCTCCACAAAAATACCCAGGTAATAATTTAAATGACGTCACAGGCGGTTGGAGCTGCAGCTATAACACGAATGTGCAGGCTGCATTGCAAGCTGTGAGTGCTGTTAAGTCTGTGAGTGTCTGTGTGTCTGTGTAATACAACACAGCCCAGTGAACGTAATACTGAACCTATGAACTGACATGTGGTTAGGGGCTGTGTCAGTTGTGGCTGATTGCGCGGGACACCGTGCAGCTCATACCGTGAAACTCACACCGTGCAGCTCACAACGTGCAGCTCATACCGTGCAGCTCACACTGTGAAACTCACACCGTGCAGCTCACAACGTGCAGCTCATACCGCGCAGCTCACACCGTGAAGCTCACAAAGTGCAGCTCACAACGTGAAGCTCACACCCTGCAGCTCACACCCTGCAGCTCACACCCTGCAGCTCACACCCTGCAGCTCACACCCTGCAGCTCACTCCGTGCAGCTCATACCTAGCAGCTCACACCGTGCAGCTCACAACGTGCAGCTCACACCGTGCAGCTCACAACGTGCAGCTCACACCGTGCAGCTCACAACGTGCAGCTCACAGCGTGAAGCTCACACAGTGCAGCTCACATCATGCAGCTCACACCGTGAAGCTCACACCGTGCAGCTCACACCGTGCAGCTCATACCGCGCACCTCACACCGTGCAGCTCACACTGTGCAGCTCACAAAGTGCAGTTCACACAGCGCATCTCACACCCTGCAGCTCACAACGTCAAGCTCACAACGTGCAGCTCACACAGCGCATCTCACACCGTGCAGCTCGCACCGCGCAGCTCATACCGTGTAGCTCACACCGCGCAGCTCACACCGTGCAGCTCACACCGCGTAGCTCAAACTGCGCAGCTCACAACGTGAAGCTCATACCGTGAGGCTCACACCACGCGGCTCACGCCGCGCAGCTTATACCGTGCAGCTCATACCGTGCAGCTCAGACCGTGAAGCTCACACCGCGCAGCTCACACCGTGCAGCTCATACCGCGCAGCTCACACCGTGAAGCTCCCACCACGCAGATCACACCGCGCAGCTCACACTGTGCAGCGCATACAGTGCAGCTCACTCCGCGCAGCTCACACCGTGCAACTCATACCGCGCAGCTCATACCGTGCAGCTCATACCGTGAAGCTCACACCGCGCAGCTCACACCCTGAAGCTCACACCGCGCAGATCAGGCCGCGCAGCTACCACCGTGCAGCTCATACCGTGCAGCTCACACTGCGCAGCTCACACGATGCAGCTCATACCGCGCAGCTCATACTGTGAAGCTCACACCGCGCAGCTCACACCGTGAAGCTCATACCGCGCAGATCACACCGCGCAGCTCATACCGTGCAGCTCACACCGCGCAGCTCACACCGTGCAGCTCATACCGCACAGCTCATACCGTGCAGCTCATACCGCGCAGCTCATACCGTGCAGTTCCTACCGTGGAGCTCACACCGCGCAGCTCACACCGTGAAGCTCATACCGGGAAGCTCACACCACGCAGCTCACGCCGCGCAGCTCATACCTTGCACCTCACACCGCCCAGCTCATAGCGTGCAGCTCATACCGTGAAGCTCACACCGCACAGCTCACGCCTTGCAGCTCATACCGTGCAGCTCACACCGTGGAGCTCACACCGCGCAGATCAGACCGCGCAACTCACACCGTGCAGCTCATCCCGTGCAGCTCACACCGTGCAGCTCATACCGCGCAGCTAATACCTTGCAGCTCATACCGTGAAGCTCACACCGCGCAGCTCACAACGTGCAGCCCATACCGCGCACCTCATACCGTGCAGCTCAAACCGTTAAGCTCACACCGCACAGATCACAACGCGCAACTCACACCGTGCAGCTCATACCGTGCAGCTCACACCGCGCAGCTCACACCGTGCAGCTCATACCGCGCAGCTCATACCGTGCAGGTCATACAGTGAAGCTCACACTGCGCATCTCACACCGCGCAGCTCATACCATGCAGCTCACACCGTGAAGCTCACACAGCGCAGCTCACACCGTGAAGCTCACACAGCGCAGATCAGGCCGCGCAGCTCATACCGTGCAGGTCACACTGCGCAGCTCACACGGTGCAGCTCATACCGCGCAGCTCATACCGTGAAGCTCACACCGCGCAACTCACAGAGTGAAGCTCATACCGCGCAGAGCATACAGCGCAGCTCACACCGTGCAGCTCATAACGTGCAGCTCACACCGCGCAGCTCACACCGTGCAGCACACACAGTGCAGCTCAAACCGCGCAGCTCATACAGTGCAGCTCATACCATGAAGCTCACACCGCGCAACTCACACCGTGAAGCTCACACCGCGCAGATCACACCGCGCAGCTCACACCGTGCAGCTCATACCGTGCAGCTCACACCGCGCAGCTCACACCGTGCAGCTCATATCGCGCAGCTCATACCGTGCAGCTCATACCGCGCAGCTCATACCGTACAGCTCCTTCCGTGGAGCTCACACCGCGCAGCTCACACCGTGAAGCTCATTCCGGGAAGCTCACACCACGCAGCTTACGCCGCGCAGCTCATACCTTGCAGCTCACACCGCGCAGCTCATAACGTGCATCTCATACCGTGAAGCTCACCCCACGCAGCTCACGCCTTGCAGCTCATACCCTGCAGCTCACACCGTGAAGCTCTCACCGCGCAGATCACACCGCTCCACTCACACCGTGCAGCTCATACCATGCAGCTCACACCGCGCAGCTCACACCGTGCACCTGATACCGCGCAGCTCATACCGTGCAGCTCACACCGTGAAGCTCACACCGCACAGATCACACCGTGCAGCTCATACCGTGCAGCTCACACCGCGCAGCTCACACCGTGCAGCTCATACCGCGCAGCTCATACCGTGCAGCTCATACCGTGCAGCTCACACCGTGAAGCTCACACCGCGCAGATCACACCGTGCAGCTCATACCGTGCAGCTCACACCGCGCAGCTCACACCGTGCAGCTCATACCGCGCAGCTCATACCGTGCAGCT
>Ga0123355_10010508_pt1 | contig 14200 bp, 10 predicted proteins | sample TergutEmb28metaG_3_FD_89872 | JGI IMG/M metagenome (GOLD analysis project Ga0123355, IMG submission 89872) | Embiratermes neotenicus P1 segment gut microbial communities from Petit-Saut dam, French Guiana - Emb289 P1 | ecosystem: Host-associated > Arthropoda: Insects > Digestive system > Gut ... | reverse complement strand
GGCTCGGGATGCTTGTGTCATGTATAGTGCTTGGAAGTCTAAGGACAACTATGACACGAGTGCGAGTGTTTTTGTAGTTCAATTTAATGGCTTTATGTCACTCACAAGTGACTTTGATGTTACTTACAGCTACTAACATTACAGAAACCACATATTCCTGCCAGTTTCAATATGTATTTGGTAATCGATAAGTGAGTAACAGCTGTCAAAGAGTCAAACTTCTCTGGCCATTATCTCCGTAACCGTTCCACTTTGAACATAGGTGTTTTGGGTTATATCGGTATATTTTAGCATAAGGAACACCCTCCCGAATTCTGGCACATTCCTCCTGGGACACCCTGTATATGATATTAAACAGCAACAATAGCAACAACAGTAACAACAAAAACCACCATCACCAACACACTACAACCACAACCACCACACCACCACCACCATCACACCACTACATCACTACCACCATCACACCATCACAACACCACTACCACCACACCACCACCAGAGTTAAACTGTTGCTGCTCCGCGCAGACTTACTTCCTTACTTACTTACTCCATGGAGCAGAATCCTTCTTGAGAAGCTAACTGGTTCTGCAACTAGTCAAGATATTCCCCGCACTTTATGGAACCCGAAGGTTCATCACCGTATTCACAAGTGCCCGCCATCTGTCCCTATCCTGAGCTAACTCCATCCAGTCTCCACCCCTCCCACTTCCCGAAGATCCATCTTAATATTATCCTTCCATCTACGTCTAGGTCTCCCCAATGGTCTCTTTCCCTCAGGTTTCCCCACTAGAACCCTGTGCACTCCTCTCCCCTCCCCGATACGCGCCACATGACCCGCCCATCTCATTCTTCTCGATTTTACCACCCGCTCAATATTGGGTAAGAAGTAAAGATCCTTAAGCTCCTCATTATGTAATTTTCTCCATTCCCCTGTTACCTCGTCCCTCTTAGACCCAAATACTCTCCTCAACACCCTGTTCTCAAACACCCTCAGCCTACGTTCCTCCCACAATGTCAGCGACCAGGTTTCACACCCATACAGGACAACGGGCAGGATTATAGTTCCATATATCTTGATCTTTAAATTTTTGGACAGCAACCTGGATGACAGAAGATTCTGCACCGAATAAACTACTTTATTTAAATTTATTTTATATATATTTATTTCATCTCGGTTATAGAAACCAATCAGTTTATGGTGTAAGTGGTGGGGGAAACTCCTACGTGATTATGCCGACGAGAACTCCTGTCTGATCTTTGGACCGAACTTCCCAACCACCAACTCATACAATCCGCCCGCCACTCCCGATGTCTTTGATATCGTAATAACCAAGAACCTCTCATTCCCGGTGTTCGTGCTCTGCACTAAGCTCGGACCACCTCCCTGTTCTCATTCACACTTCGTGTCGCTCATCCTTTCACCACCCACCGGATCGCCCTGACTTCAAGCGCACTGACTGGGTCAATTTCCAAACCCACTTGGAAGATCTAATTCCTTTCGATCCGGAATTGCACAACGAGATGGCAATCGACAAGTGGGTTGAGAACTTCTCCGGCGCCATTCTGAAGGCTCTGGCAGCGTCTACTCTCAAGCATCGTACGCGTGACGACCCACGGCCTCCGATACCGGCTGGAATTAAGGATGAGATACGCCTGAAGAACCGGCTGTGGAGGCAGTTGCAGATCACCAGGGACCCCACTCTGAGAACCGAGATCAACCGCCTGCAGAGGTCGGTGACCCACCGGCTCAACGAGTGGAGAAATGACCAGTGGAGCGCGACATTCGAATCCCTCGAGGCCGAAGACCAATCGCTGTGGAGGATGACCAAACGGTTAATGAGAGTTCCTACTCCATCTCCTTCCCCCTGGTCACCCCGGTGGGAATCGCCATCTCAGACTCTGAGAAAGCCGAAGCCCTTGCAGACAGTCTGAAGACTGAATTTCAGACGGTGAGCGATCCTTCGGTCCCGGCATTTATTGAGATGGTTCACGTGGCGCTGGGGTCTTATTTCTTGACACCTGCCAGCGAGCCCAATTTAACCAACCCTGACGAGGTTCACGAAGCCATCAGGGATCTCAAGGTCGGCAAGGCTCCGGGCCCGAACGGTATCCCGAACAGAGCTTTGAAGCATCTTCCCCAGCGAGCGGTTTCCCTCCTGGTCCAGATCTTCAATGCGGTTCTCCGCACCATCACATTCCCCAAGAGTGGAAGCACGCTCGAGTGATCTCTATCCTTAAACCGGGGAAAGATCCAGCACTACCCTCTTCCTATCCGCCCATTAGTCTCTTGGACACGATTGGTAAACTATTTTAAGAGATCCTATTAGCTAGGATCTTACATGTAGTAAGCGAACGCGGACTGATGCGAGACGAGCAGTTTGGGTCTAGACCCAGGCATAGCACGTCCTTGCAGCTGGCCCGCCTCGTTGAAAGAATAACAGGGAATTTCGGCGAAAAGAGGCTCACCGGCGCCATTTTCCTCGACGTGGCCAAAACCTTCGATACCGTCTGGATCGATGGCCTCCTCTACAAGCTAACGCTCCTAAACTTCCCATATTACACAGTCCATACAATCTCATCTTATATCAGGGGTCGGACGTTCGAAACGTCCTTCCAGACGGGCACGTCATCTCATCGAGCCATGCGGGCTAGGGTAGTTCAGGCTGGATTGATCCCCCTGTCCTCTTCAGTCTGTATGTCAACGACATGCCCTCACCCAACGCCACGTCGAGATGACCCTCTACGCGGACGACACGGCCATCATATCCACGTTCCGCAAGCCGACGCTGCTTGTCAGCTACCTGGAGTCATACCTCAACAATTTTCAATGGTGGCTGAGTGAATGAAGAATCGCCATTAACGCCTCTTCACAGCGCCGCGATAATCTTCGCGCGTGCCGGACGGCGCTTCATCCAGCCCCGACCAGTAACACTCCTCGGAGAACCAATCCAATGGGTCGACACAACTCGTCACCTGGAGGTGACCCTAGATACACGACTCACCTGGTCGCCTCACATCGATCAGATCAGGAAGAGGGCTGCTCAGAGGATGGGTATGCTGTGTCCCCTCCTGAATAGGAAGAGTGATCTCTCCGTAGGGAACAAAGTCCTGATATATAAGCAGCTCATCCTCCCCAAGATGGACTATGCGTGTTCCGCGTGGAGGTCCGCTGCCCGCACCATGTCCGGAGGCTACAGGTGTTACAATCCAAGAGTCTTCGCCTCGCTACTGGTGCCCCCTGGTATGTAAGTTATTGGCAGATACACGAGGATCTGGGTGTTCCGCTGTTTGTCGACCACATCAGAGCCATGACTGACAGCTTTGACTCAAAATTATCTGATGTGGGGAACCCCTAGTACGGCAACTCGGCAGATACTTACGCTGACCGAGGGTTGACCCCGTCGCCTGACGCGAAAGCCAAAGGCGGCAGGGGTCAGCAGGCCAGTTGAGGCCATCGCCCGCGATGGCCAAGTTGACTAAGTAAATCGCGTTCGGCGCTGATCAACCGAGCGCCCTTCGGTTACCCTGACTGAGGGTTTTCCGTGATTTTTCCTCAGCTGTAAGGCAAATGCCAGGGTATACTATGCAAAGTGGCGGCACGGCCCGCACTCCCCTACCCCAGGCGCGCGAGCTTCACCTAAACGCCTGACAAATGTCGCATACCTCCAGTTTGCGACAGAGCCAGACTGGACTCATAACCTAGAGAGCCAACTAACCAACGTGTATCCCTCCCATACGTAGTCCAGGGCAACCTAGGCCCTAGTCTTTGGCAAGACCAGTCAAGGCCCTCAGCCTGACTTCAAAATCGTTGGCGTAAACATATTCTCTTGCTAGAGTTTAGGTGTCTGTTACAGAGCCCAGCGATGCGGTCAAACGCAGGAATGGCTAACAGAAAGGGGGATGTCGACTTGCGCTTGGCGCAAGTCTCCGCCCCCCAGTTAACACTTTGACTTGGCTTGGTTTAAGTAGCATACGCCGTTGTTTGTTCTGAAATAAATACAGTATGGGCAGAGCGTACAATTGCTGAATGTTAAACCCATGGATCAGTGCATTAGTCGGATTTTTCATAGTACCTCCTGTGCACGTGTATGTGCAAGATATAGATCACCTGGTTGTGCCAACGTGCGCGGATGGCAGCGCCAGTCATCCGTCCTTTGTCTAGCGAAGTTTCCCTCGTTGTCCGTCTGTGGCGCTGTGTATTTCGTTAATAATGCGTGCCTAATGAAAACATGAAGTTATTACTGTGTTTTTTAATTGTCTAGCATTTCATTCCACACTGCCTATGTCACTATTTTCTTCCTAATATAATTTTTGGTCTGGCCTCAGTAAGTATAATTGGTGACATGACTGCTGCTCACATTTCCGATTTCTTCCCTTCTCTTTTTTAAGTGTGGCAATCAACGTGTAAAACCAAACTTACATGCTATGGAATATATACACAACAGACGCACAAAATCTCTTACATGTGTCAGCACTCCTTGCATGCTCTCTTCAGTAGTCACTATAGTTACGCAGTGCTTTCAAAATGGTCGATGTATGAGGCACAGTCACAGACTTGGACAGGTTATCAAATTTTAAATAAAACAGTCTTCTACTCATTACAGAGTGTACACACACAACACTAACAGGACTGTACCCATATTTGGGTTTCGACGTAGCGTCTGGACGATTTGCCTCCAATCACAGCCCACAAGGAGCTCATAAAAATCTCCGCTATTGTTTTAACATTTTAACAATTCATGGGTAGTTTCACTTGTGTTTTACTTGAATTTTAATACCTATGCAAGTGTGTGACTATGCTGCATACATCAGACCACTTGGAAAGCACTACCTTAACTGCAGTGAAAATCCCCTGATAATAGCACCCAAGGAGTGCCGAAACACATAGATTTTGTGCATCAGTTGTGTATATATTCCAGTGCATGTAGGGTTGGTTTTATATGTTGATTTCTGCCCTTCTCATTCCCCTTAATACTACACAAGTTAAGTTACAGCTACACTACAGTGTAATTTCCTGATTAGTGGGGTTCTACAGGTAGTATCAGCAACATAACAAAACATGTGTTGAAAAGCTTTCTTTACAGATTGTTAAGGTTAACTAACCAGTTTTTGTAACATGGTTGATTGAACCGTCCCCCTCCCCACCGCAATGTAAGCTTATGAAGTGATTAATATCAGGATTAATGGCTTCTGGGATGTGACACCATGTAGTGTGGTAAAAGATCCCAACATTTCAAAGAAACTTGCCGTGTCCCATAGAACAAACGTAGTGTACATACAAGTTTCAAAGCTGATGAAAGTCACTGGGACCAGAGGAAGTAGGACGAGAAGTATCAGAGCCAACATTTGTTACCAAATGAGTGAAATAAGTTGTCTTGACCTAAAACAATTATGATTCAATCATCCAGTATTGTCCACGGTACACTGAATACACAAAGGCAGCAGACTTATGCATCAAGCTGAATTGCACAAAATTCCAAATTCTAACAAAAGTAATGTGCACTACCAATTTTGTTGAAATACTGATCTAGAAAAATCCATACTCGGCAGTGTCTGTACCGACGTGATTTGCTGGAATAAGCTTCTTTTGGCAATTAAAAAATTGAAATTCAAAGTGTTGAATTCCACATCTCTAGGTTTTGTGGCCTGTACATAGTGTGCAATTTCAGCTTCCAAGGATTAGCTGCATCATGTGTTTTAGGTTTTGAGTCTTTTGACACACACTTCAGGGATATGTTGGGAGGATACCATACTCACTCTTCTTGGACTACCCTGAAGATGGGGGCTCCAAACACCTTCAAAACTCTGGTACATATACATCAGTTTGCATAGGGTCATATCCTAGAAGACTAGAATCTTCATGATCACCACTGTGGAACCTCAGATCTTGCACAGTTTTATTACATTTTTGTTTCTGTGACACATGCTTCTTACATGGCATTTTGACATGTAATCTCCTTTGCAATACTGTTTTCAGAATAAACCATGTGAACTTTAAGAGTGCACGCCATCATAATATGGAAGAAAGGATTTTTAAACACTAATCCCAAGTATTCTCAGTTTTTAAGATGTATTTTGTACAATGACACAATCCAATCAGTCAATATGTACCCTATTTAGTTTGTAGAACCAACTTCACATAACTGACTTTAAACTGCATATAAAGTTTGTTCTACAAACTAATTATCCCAGGATGCACAGTACCTACAATACTAAAAATGTAACTTAGTTGCAGTAGTGTTTATTTTCATTTTCAAAAGAAAAATACATTATTATTATTATTATTAATATACTAAACACAATTACTCATTATCAGACAAACTATCTTCATTTTCACTCTCATCTTCCTTGTTCAGTTCTTCACTGTACATTTCACAGAACACCTCTAACTCTTCTAGTGTAAGATCAGAGGCAACTTCATTAATAAATGCCTCTTCACTAGTGTCTGTAATGTCACTAAGACGTGGGTTCTTGCTCCAGGGTTGCTGTTTCTGCTCTAACTTGGTCCCTTTAATCCTTCCTGGTGTAACATAGATACCAGCCCTAAACAAAATACTGTGTTACACTAAACAATAAATGTACAACTTACTGGTATACCATGTTTATCAGCATAAATTGTGGAAATGGGAGAATTATTACGAAGAAGTACAGTTGCTGACATAAGCACTTTGAATTTTAATTACATCTGGCAAGCTTGCTGAATCTGGTAAAAAAGTAAATGCTTAATTATGCAACACACAACAGCAAATTGACAGAGGTGACCGGTCAGCTTCACACCCCAAATGCTTTACCCCTGGAGAAAATGCCCCTGATACCAGAAAAGGAGGCTGGGCAGGTACCAGAACCCATATAGACAACTTTTAGAAGAGAAAAATCTCTTACACCCACTGAGAATTGAACACGGCTCATAGCCTACACATTAAACTGACTGAGCTATTCTGGCTCTTTTTCTGGATATGACAAATAACAAATACCTAGTTTCCAAAACACGTCAATTAATTTCAGACTTTCGTCACCTTAAAATGTTAGTCTCGAAGTCCCCTCTTGTTAAATCCATCTAACACGTACCATAGTAGTCTAAACCAACACAAGAAGCTCAACAATGAAACAATTTAAAGCTCTTAAATAGAGCACTTAATTTGTTGAGTCTCCTTCAAGTCCTTCCTGTCATCTTTACAAAGAAAGTATCACCATATTTATATACGCTTGTCCAGCAACAGTTGTAATCATTTAGTACCTTCTAGATACTTCAATATCAAAGACATGAATGGGAATGGGAGACACATATAGTCCCTTATGTAAGTGCTCTGAAGCTGCATTGCAAGTTTATTTATGTCTTTAGGCATATTCACATCCACTGCCTACAGGCAAGGGTAAATGGGGTGTCAGTTCCCATGGGGGACACTCCCCACAATAAAAATCATTCACCTATGCACAAAAGGAAAATGCTCATGACAACACAGAACATGAAATTATTTGTTCTATTATAAAAACTCCATAATTATGTAGCACCTACAAATCATTTAACAATAATGGTAAGAAACTGTTTTCCATAAACAACTAATAGATTCCATTCTTTCCCAGGAAGTCCTAAAAACTGTCACACAAGTTTTTACACCTACACGAACTGATAATCTGTGACATTCACTGATAAGCCTTCTGCAAAAGGCACAAATTTCAGGACTGATTCTTCTGCTATCAAAAACAAATGAAGATGGCATGCATAATAGATTTTCCAGAATTCTGAATTCCATTTTGCATCCCCCAAGGTGGTAGAAATACAATAGAAGAGGTGTAACAAAAGCAGACACCCCAACGAGACATGAGTAAAGGTGCTTCTATATTCAATATGACTCACACTAAGAGTTATTTTAACATGTATTAATTCAAAAATACACCCAATGCAGGACACAACACAACATTATAATAATCTTAATTTATATTACTGTATTGTAAATTCTAATTGCCCAGATTAACAAAGGCAATTTAACCGACAGTTAAAACCTGTATGTAGAAGGTGGTTCCCTCAATCTTAAAACATACTGACAAAGATACTGGCAATTATGGCAATCATTCTTAAATGGCTCACACATACAGTCTGAAGAGCATAGATGTACAGTGTAAAATAAAGCTGTGTCTAACTGAACCATTCCTTCTTATACTGTTGATTCACACATGACGATGCAGTCCATCATTTAAAGACATTTGGTATATCCCAGAAGATTGTAATTTCAAGTTAGTGGCTGTCATTTACCATTACATGCAGGTACTATTCCAAAATCTGCCTCAAAATACTGGGGAAAATTATACAAAACCTCTCAAAGTATCTGGTTCCCAGGCAGGATTCAAACCATGTGCCTCTCCAATGTGTATCGGACAAAATACCGTTTTCAGTATATGAAATGTCTTATTTGTTACTATATACAGAGTAATGATAGAACCACGATACAAACCTTTGTAAAAAGACATGCCTTGTCTGAATTTCATCCAAAGTACGATTGAACATATAACACTTGCTTAGGTTTTCCTCCTTTGTATCAACCTTCATAACATTCTCTACATAATAGAGCTTTGCTTCTATATCTTTCCACTTTCCATACAGAAGACTAGGACAATTCTTCAGTAGTCTTGTAACATTTCTTCCATTCCTTCCTAATGAATACAACAGAGGTATTCTGCCTGACAATTCACTGCCACTAATAGAAAGATAATGTGGGCAATAGGCTAGTAGATCCAACACATTGTCATATCCAAGCTGACAATTTATCCACTGTGTCATGGATACCCTAAATCCATTACCTTCCACTAGTGTGATTAAGTCCGGATACTGAGATATCATAATGAAGCAGTCTCTATGTGTAAACCCATAACTTTTTAATTCTTTAAAACAGTTTTCCCATTGCAAGGGTGACTTATTCAATAACTCTGGTGATTTCTCTACAGCATCTAATATATCAATGGGTCTAATTCCTTCTCCTACAGTCACTTCAAGTAATGATGCTACTCTAGGATTCTTGAGCCTATCGTCAACAGAACATTCTGATGATTTATTAACAGCTGTACAACATCTCTGCGAATCCATCTTCATTTGTAGGCCACATTCCAAAATCTTGCTCCTCCAACGTCCATTTTGACACGAGGAGGTCCTGCTCATTCCCAACAACACAAATGATACTCTCTTCAGTCCCTGCATATTTTATCTGGAAAGCACAATAATTATATTACCATGACAGGTCTATTATAGTGGAACAACTAAGGGTGGCATGCAATAAATGCCAAAAATGTAGGTTGATAAATGGAGACAATTCAAGGCAGGTAATTGTGTTCTTTCTTCATTCTACAAAAGGCATAAAAGAACAACTGTAAACAAGGTAATGATGAAGTTCAACTTGTACATACAATGAAGGCCTATAGTGGAAGCATAGGTATAGCTGCACTCACTCTTAACCTCAGCACTACATGGAGGTGAATGGTCAGCCTCACACCCCACAAAAAGAATCCCTTTAACCCAATGAGTAGACATCTGTGTGGGCCCCAGACTTAGTCTAGACATTTCAGAGGAAGAGATAGCTGTCTTGCATCTTCCAAGATATAAACCCTGGATCATTTAGCCTGTATTCTAGTAACTACAGTGACTGTTATCCCAGTTCCTCAAGAAAAGCTGCATAATCATTTTGTATGTGATCCACTAGGGGGTTTCATTAGACCCACTCACTTTAGTGACTAAGCTGAGGAATCACAGTTTGATTCCCAGCAGAAGCAGGACAGCTTTCCCTTCCCCAAACAATCCAGACTGGTTCTGGGACCTGCTCAACCCCCTCTTCAGTGGGTACCAGGGGTAAAACAGCTAGGGCATTAAGATGACCACTCACTTCCATCAGGGGATCAAGTGCCGAGGTTGAAAATGACTGGAGCTATATTTGGTCTCTCCCCATATGCCTTCATGATGTGCACAGGGCAACATTACCTTACCCCTGGTTTCTTCACATTTGTAGCTTCGGTCCATGAGCTTCCTTTCACCATTCACAAAGAATGCTTTTGGTAGCACGTGAAGCCACAGTGGCTGACTGCCAAAGTGGTCTTCACCAATGACACTTGGTCTGCCACTTTGGAACTATTCCACCCACCAGAACACCTTCCTTTGTGTAATACAATTTATTCCATTTTGTACTAACATCCTTCTGAGGGTTTTTACCCCCTCTGACCACAAAAACTAACAGCACACAACAATAATGGTACAATCCACAAGTGGGGCCAACAAGTTTAAACTATGATTTCACGACAACTGCCCAGCCTTGGATCAGAGTGTAGAACACACAACATATGCAACAGTGTTACCTGACAAGCTATAAGAATTAATACCACAGAGTCTCCAACTTCAGGTGACATCAGCCTAGTGAGACTAGGCTGATGTCAAGTCAGGAGTGTGTGCATATATCAGCGTGTTTCTGCAGTTGGAGTGGTGGAGGTGCCAGTATTTATCTATTTACATACTATCTGTAATCACATAACTGGTGGGAGGTCCATAAAACTTGTGATGTTTGAACTGAAAGTTGTGATGCAAAAGGATGGGGACAGCTATATCTACATATACACATACACACATAAACTGCCATTTTTCAGTTTTAATTTTAATTAGAATAAATTTTGTGCATGATGTACTGGACAATTATTTTAATGCTATATGTGTTCCCATTCCTGCAGTAACACTAGGAAGCCTGGCAGGGGATTCACCACCTAAAAATACGGGCAAATCATAATCCACTTCAATCTTCACAATCTAGTTCTGTAATTTATATTTTAAATTTATCCTCCCATCCATGCCTCTGTACTTTCACATCAATTATAATTTGTTACACATTTCTTGCTTTCCCCTGTGAATCTCAATCCTCTCTACAGAATCTACAATTTATAATTACTGATTTTTCCATTGAAATACACAACATTTGAAAATTGTTCTATTAGTAGTACTCAGTACTTTCACTGTACAGGCTAGTGATCAGATCCAATAAGCATGTCATCACAAATTATAGAATATGCATAACTTCTTGTTTGTAGGGTACAACAGAACTGATTTAAATTCCATATACCCTGTGGGCTAAGCCACAGTATGTAGTACATGTAATAATACAATTGAAAAACCTGTTTCTGTATAAACTGAAGTAACTAGTGGAGGCAATTTTATACATAAATATATGTGACACACAAAATACCGTGATAATGTAATCAATACTATACCTGAAGATTCACGGTATCTGGGATGTCACACTGTGTCTCTAGGCAAGTACTTGTCCAGCTACTTGCACAACAACAATGTCATATGCCAGACAACTTGTACCTTCACCAACACCTGTGTGAGAACCTTAAATCTTACACATGCAATACACATTTTTTGGACTCTAAAGTGCACTGCAGTATATGTTGCACCTATATTTTTAGCAATATTTTCAAAGAAAATCACATGTCTTGCTTATATGCTCAAAAACGCAGTATACAAAACATCAATGCCTCATTCAAATGGAATCTTCAAATACTAATGACTCTCAACCCCCACACGACCTAAACATAACTGTAGTTTAATTCATCAACAATTCCCATTCAGTTTACCACATATAGTCAACTTCAGATGCCATATAAATTCGCACTGATATTTCTGTTATTTACGGACATAGTTGCATCTGGAACAAGTACTGTATCACATTCCAGCACCCTAAATTATTAGTTGGTGTTTTGGAAGGTGCAGATCGCAGCCTGCTTCAAGCTACTACCTCCGCAAACCCAACAGTGCATGTAACCTAACAGATATTTCACATTTGATTACACTGGGGCTGTTCGGTACCCGGCTAGTCAAGTATCATTTAATAACTGGGTAAGTATCAATCGGGTATGTGTCAAATTGCAAATAACCTATACCGCACAGCTTCAACTGAAAGCTCATGATCATATACAAGGTGGTTGAAATATGACCGGGACTGTTTGTGTGTAAATCTGGCGACATCAGTCCCGGTCATATTTGAACCACCTTGTACTTCATATTTGTATTGTACAATATTACACTCACTACGCACTGTTCCACATCCTCATACTATTAAGAATGTAATGTACACCACTTACATTCTATTCCATTCTGCACAACTTGCCCGACTGTGCATGAACACGAAACCTTATGCCATCTGACGCAACGCACATAAAGTCTCCTACTTTTGTTATATACAATAACAACAGTCGCTGACAGTACTTAAACAACGTCAATCTAAAAACAACGAATTTCGTACGTTAGAAACCACACTCTGGTATTGAATGATCTGTACACGCGACCACAGATCAAATACGCGAAATATGAAACTCACTGATATAGGTTGGGTAACAAAGATTGTACTGCCATCTATTCGTAATAACCCAGTATTAAAACAACGATGACGAGACAATGCGGGCCCTGCGCCAAATATTTGTACTAACTCCTGCAACAAAAGTAGCGGTAGACCGGCCGGTAGTGCAGCCAACTACAAATTTCACTCATGTAATAAAATCAACAAATGTATATGTATAAAATTTTCATCACGTTATTAATCACCAACATGTTTCCACCGCGATTACGATCATCTTCGGGATAGCTTTACAAGAGTACAAAGAATACAACAATTTGCCACGTGGAATATCGGGAAAAACTCAATGTTATAATAAATGCCTCAAACATTGAGTATTTCAACCTACACACTTTTTTACTACTCTTTTAATGTTACCCTGATGGTGATGACAAAAGTGATCGATACATGTTGGTAATTAATGACATGTGATGAAAAATATTTCATACATTGCATTTGTTGATTTTATTACATAAGTTTAAATATTCTCTAATGCGTGGATATGGAAAATATTAGGTCAGGTACTATGTCAACCCTTCGTGGTATTTCGTATTCACCACCACACTAATGCCATTTATTGACAGGCACATTTTAATGCCAACTAAATGTGGTAAATGTGTGTCCATGTGAACAAAGATTTCATTAACAGCTACTGAAAACCCCCTTACCGAAACATATTCAACAGTGTGAAATACATGTCATGGAAACAAAACTGATATTCATAATGAGTAATTGGAGGTAGGGCAGGCAAACCTGTAACATTAGTTTCTTTTGATCACACGCATTTGTATTCAGATTTGTAAATGTATATGTAAACATACACATCAGTCACTGCTTTAAACACTTAACAATTCATCAACACAATATATGGATTGTGCTTTAAAGTACCATTTCAATGCTGCTGAAAGGGAGGCTTATCAGAAACCAACACACTGTCAGAATGTCACTTATCATTCCTCCACAACCAGACATTTTATGATGCAAGGGAATACACTGCAGAGGACTGCTTACCAACCAGTGAGGCAGTACATTTTTCCGCAAACAACACAGTGAGAGGTGCCTCAGTAGATCAATACCATTTCACAGAGTTATCACAGGTTCATTACACAAACTCCTGATGATGGACAGAGGAAATGTCCGAAACATGTAGAGTTTTATTCCAAAAATAAATTTCAGAAATTGGTGCATCTAGTTGGTTTTATTATAAGAATTTATCACAATGCACAATCACCTGAACATCAAAAACAAAATAGGTGCATCTGTATTAAAACATATAGAGTATTTACTTGAATATAGGATGAGAATTTCTGCCCTTAAATCATCATATAGAAAATGAGTTGCCCACAGATTTCAACATATTTTGTGAATAGATCAGATGTTTTTGTGTTTGATGCAGCAAGGTGAATAAAAGCAAATGCACAGCAGCTGCAGTGAGTTTACATTGTACTGTATACGTCTTGTTTTACTGTCTGTATGCCTACAGCTACTTGAGAGGCGGCTTATTGACATGAGAAGCCATTACATTATTCTGTACAAATAATGGTTGACTGTATTCAGGGGAAAGCTAAAACAGCTTCTAAAATACCAAAATAAATTAATTACAGTTACATTTTACAAAAAGTGGATGATCTTATTCAGGGGGAAGGTGAAATAACTTCTAGCATATAAGAATAAATGCCACAGAGATTTTATAAAAATTGGATGATTTTATTCGTAGAGAGGCGGGGGGTGGGGGGGGGGGGGGGGTGCCTGTTTTTTAAAATCTTAAAAATCCAAATAAAATTAATTAAGTTTATGCTTAACAAAAAAAATTGACGGATTTTTTAAACCTC
>Ga0123355_10010506_pt1 | contig 14201 bp, 8 predicted proteins | sample TergutEmb28metaG_3_FD_89872 | JGI IMG/M metagenome (GOLD analysis project Ga0123355, IMG submission 89872) | Embiratermes neotenicus P1 segment gut microbial communities from Petit-Saut dam, French Guiana - Emb289 P1 | ecosystem: Host-associated > Arthropoda: Insects > Digestive system > Gut ... | reverse complement strand
TTCTCCCGCTGGACGAAATGAAACCGCGCCTTGCAGGTAGCCGAGACGCGCGACCCGCCCCGGAGGATCGTCATAATCCTGCGCCCCGACCGTTTTTGGAAGCATCGTGGCCGTCCATATCAGCGTCAGCGCGAACGCAATGCCGCGCCATCCGAAATTCTTGACTGTTGAATTCATAGGAAATATCCCCCAAGCGTTTTTGAATTTGTGCAAGACCCGAGCTTCGAAAAAAACCACGCTAACCGTCGAAAGCCGAATCTGGATGCGCCATTCGGCTCCCGCGTCCACCATTTTCGAGCGGCCAGAGGACAAGAGTTGGCCAGCGCAATTTGTGCGGGTGATTATATTCCATTGCCGCACCGTGCCAGCTGGATAAGATGTCATCCCAAGCGATCCGTCGGCATTACAGAGAACCGTGTCCGGCGCAACAACTCTGACCACATCTCAATCATTCGTTGGGCTCAAAGTAATCCGAGGGCGAAAAGAACGCGGCCGTACGGGTTGTCAAGTCGAATGTGGTCGAATGTAGTACAAGTCACATAGGAATGTTGCCGGTGTGGGAAAGGTTCAAATCCGGCGTGCTCGGGTCGATCAACGAAAAAACAAGCGTAAAACCAACTGCCCTTCACCTTGCTTTCGTCGTTGCACTGACGGCGCTTCGCAGTTAGGAAGTGTTTGGGTTCGATTCGGCTCTTTCTCGCTTCGAACTCGAACGGATTTCCCTTGCATTAGTTCGTTGATTGTTCCCCTCCGTGCACTGGAATCTCTGCCAGGTACTAGGAAGCGCGCAGTGTGCGGATGGGATCGGAGGAGGCGGCGCGGCGCGCCGGCAGTGCGGACGCTGCCAGCGCAAGGAAGAAAATGATAGCCACGCTCGTTGCGTAAATCCAAGGCTCGGTTGCGCTGACTTTAAAGAGAAACGAAGCGACAAGAGGGATCGCGCCGAGCGAGCCTATAACCCCCAGCGCGCAGCCCAGCAGTGCGATTTTGGCTCCGGAACCAAGGATGAGGCGCGCGATGGACGTACGCTGCGCGCCCAGAGCCATGCGGATTGCGATTTCCTGAGTGCGCAACGACACGCTGAAAGCCACTACAGCGTAGATGCCCATCACCGCGAGAAGCAACGCGGCAACTGCGAAGGTCGTGATCAGGCGCGTATTGAAGCGGCGAGGCGCCTCGACGCTGGAAAGAGCCTCAGTCATAGACCGCACAGGATCGAGGGCGAGTTGTGGGTCTATCCCGGCGACCACAGACCGCAATGTGGCGACCATCTGTTCCGGGGGAAGCGTTGAGCGGAGAGTGATAAAGCCGCCGGAAAGTGCGGGAGTGCTGCCCGGGGAACCGGTGCCGTTGATGATGGACGGCTGCGCGAGGGGGAAATAAAACTGATCCGGAGCGGGTTGATCGGGAGCACCGATCCTGGTGTCGCCGACGATGCCCACGACCGTGGCCCACGGCAGTGGTGCTTGAGGATTGCCGAGGTGCATGCGTTTGCCAATTGGATTCTCGCCCGGCCACGAATGCCGGGCCATCGACTGATTCACAATGATCGCCAGTGGTTTATCTGCCTGATCGAGAATCGTAAAGCTGCGGCCGGCGATGAGGGGAATCCCCATGGCGCGGAAATAATCGCCATCGGTTTCAACAAACGGCGCGAAACGCAGTTTCCAACTGGCAGCAGACGAGCCTTCGACGGTGTAGTCGGCTTGTCCGGGACTGCCATTGGCAGGCACAGAACTACTCAGCCCGACGGCTGTAATGGAAACATGGCCGGCGAGGCGATCGACCACTTCGCGGTTGAAGGTGGTCACCGAGGCGTTGGTCTTGTACTGGCTACCGGGCAGTTCGTAGCCGGCGACCAGAACGTGTTCGGGACGGAAGCCGGGATCGACAGCGAGCATCTTCTGGTAGCTGCGCAGGAAGGCCAGCGAAACGGTGAGCAGGATCAGGGCAATGGCAATCTCCGCCACCACCAGAGTCGATCGCAGCCAGCCATGATCTGCATTTCCAGTGCTGGTGCGGGCATTGTCTCTGAGCCCTGCGAGCAGATTCGTGTGGATTGCCGCCCATGCGGGCGCAAGACTGCAAACCGCGCCGGTAACAACGGCGAGCAGCAGCGCGAACATCGCAACCCAGGGATCAAGCGAAACAGAACCGATACGGGGAAGGGAATCGGGCAACAGCCTGGTTGCGGTCCGGGTGACCGCGGCGGCAAACCCGAGGCCCAGCAGACCCCCTGCGAGGCTGAGCAAAAGGCCCTCGCACAGTGCTTCACCGAGCATGCCTCGTGCATTCGCACCAAGAGCCAGAGTTACGGCGAATGCGCGACGACGGCGCAGCGCACGCACCAGCATCAGCACCGCCACATTGACGCAGGCGATCAGCAGAACCACCGAAACGGCAAAGAACAGGGTCCGCAGCAGGGCGCCGGCGGCCCCTGCAATGAACTCGCGCAGCGGTCGAATTTCGCCATGGATCCGCACCGCTGACAAGGCGGGAGGAGAGTCGCGCATCACTTCCTGCGCGACTCGATTGGCATCTTGCGCCGCCTTCGGTAAGTCGACGCCGGGTTTGAGGCGAGCCACCAGATGGTATCCCCAGAGCGCCACATTGGCATCGGAAAGTTCATCGGCAGTCAAACTCATGGGCACCCACAGTTGCGTCTGATCCAGTCGCCCGAGGGCCAGGGGAAACTCAAAGCTTGGCGGCATGACACCGACAATCGTGTAATTACGACGGCTCAGTGTGATGGTCGTGCCGATGATGCGCGGGTCGCGATTGTAGCGCTTCACCCACAGTCCGTAGCCGAGGACGGTGACCGGAGCATGACTGTCATCTTCCTGCTGTGTGAACACACGGCCAAGCAAGGGCACGACATCCAGCACCGGAAAGACACTTGCGGTCATCCGCGCTGCGCGAACGAGCGACGGAGTGGCGTCGGCGGAAAGTTCGAAGTCAACCCCACGCTCAGCTCCAATCTGTGAAAATGCTGTCGCCGCTGAACTGTAGGTGCCGATCTCGCGCGCTGTGACGGGCAGGCCCGGATTGTCACCGAGGCGATCTCCAAGGTCGACGAGACGATCGGGATCGTGGAATGGCAACGGGCGCAGGAGAATACCCTCGATCAGCGAGAATAGGGCAGTCGTCGCACCAATACCGAGCGCGAGGGTCAGCAGGACCGTGAGGGCAAATCCAGGGACGTGGCAGAGTCGGCGGGAGGCAACTCGGACGACGGATACGATGCGGGTCATAACAGAATCCTCAAAACGCCACGGGAATCAAAACGTCATCGTGCATCCCCAGTGTCGCTGCTCCAGGCGCCACACTGAAATTAAGATGCACCACTATTTCAGTCGCTGCCATCGTAATCCCGATGTTCTTCGGCGGGCGACATGACCGGGCTCGTTTTCCGGCCATCGTTCGCTGGAGCAATTGACAATCGGCATCTAGGCGCGTTTCGTTCACTCCATCGTCAGCAGGCACCACTAGCTTAGCTGCTAGGTGACATTCGGTATTGCTGCGGCCGACCGAATTGGTTCCAAAATCACCCTCGAAAGATAGCATCGCGCCTAAGATGACGCTTCGACTCTCGCACTTGAGGGCTACGATGGGGGATCGGAGCATGGACAACCCGTCGGTCAGCTAACCCCGGTATCCTACCAACGCGAACCGGCATGGCGGGGATGGGAACAGGCGATCGCCCCAAAACAGGGTCTGGGCCTCAACACTCTATATCAATTCTGCTCAGCGGCGATGCTCTGTCAGCCGCCACACAGGTGTGCGATGGACCAATCCGTGGAACGTTCTGAAGGGCCGTATAGGCCCTGTCCCTTGGATGAAGCAAAACTGGCGAACAGAGTGTTCAGTCGTTCAACGAACGACGAATGTCGATGTCCTGGAATTCAGCTGATTCGGGCGCGATCCTTGGCCGGGTTTGGCTTTACGTGGGCCACATCCCGGGGACCAATGGGTCGCCCAGTTCAAATCAGTCGAACAAAAGAATTGTGGACGGGGAAATCGCAGCATCCCAAACGTCGGTGACCGGTTCAGCAATCTGAACGGAAAGCCACGGGCGGAGTACTGGGGTGAGTTCCCCAACCCGTTTTTATTACATTCCATAATCACTTTGTACTTGGCTCTTGAGGAATCGCTTCGCCATCGGAACGAGGATCGGCGCCTGCGAAGTTTACATTTCGCTTCATATCCCTCACCACAGCCTCGCCTTGCCCCACCGTAAATGAAAATGGCTCAAGCAATTCGATCTGATGTCCTCGTTTCGTCAGCTCTTCTCTCACTGCTACCGGAATCGTGTTTTCCATGTGTACATCGCAGCCTTCAAAGGTTTCCTTAGTAAACCGGGCTTGCTCGAGCGCTGCCTGCACATTCATGCCGTAGTCTACGACGTTTGCGACAAACTGCGCATGGGCCTGAGCCTGGTTCCAACCGCCCATGATGCCAAATCCGATGCGTATGTCGTCCTTCTCCATAAAGGCGGGAATGATCGTGTGCAGTGGCCGCTTGTGCCCGGCCAGAGAATTCGGAAGTCCCGGCGTCAGTTGAAATCCCGCGCCGCGATTGTGAAAGGAAAAGCCCAATCCGGGAGCCACCATGCCGGTGCCATAACCACCATAGTTGCTTTGGATCAATGAAACGATATTCCCGTCTTTATCGATCACGGAAAGATAAATTGTGGAATTGCCGTGCGCCTCGAGCATCTTCTCGATGTCTGAAGGAACTACCTCACATGCCGCTTTATCCATGGTGATGAGCGATGCCCGCTTTTTCGCCAGCTCCTTCGACAGCATCTCTTTGACAGGAATCGGGGTAAATCGCGGATCCCCAACGTATTTGTACATATCTGCGTATGCCAGTTTCTTGGCCTCGATCATGACGTGAAGTGCATCCGCAGAGTTGTGTCCATATTCTCCGAGCGGGAACTGCTCCATGATGTTCAACATTGCCAACGCAGCAATTCCCTGCCCATTAGGAGGAAGTTCGTAGACGGTCCAGCCCCGATAGGTGGTCGAGATCGGATCGATCCACTCCGGCTGAAAATCGCGAAAATCCTCAACTGTGTGTGTGCCGCCCTGTTCCTGGAGAAATCTCACCATCGTTTCGGTCATTGGGCCGTTGTAGAATGCGTCGCGCCCGTGCTCGGCCACCTGTTGAAGAGAATTTGCCAGCGCAGGGTTCTTGAACTCATCGCCTAGATGTGGAGCGGCGCCGTTGGGGAGATAGGTCTCTTTGTAGCCTGGTTGCTGCATCAGACTCTTTGCTAGCCAATAGCGCGCATTTCTCTCCGCCAGCGGAAATCCGTTCTGCGCATAGTAAATTGCCGGCGCCAAGGTTTTCGCGAAAGGTAGAACGCCAAACCGACTCCGCAACGCATGCCATCCTGCCACTGTTCCAGGAATATCAACAGTTTCGACGCCGATCGGATTGATATGATCCACACCGTGCGCCTTCAGGTAGTCGATCGTGAGTGCCTTCGGAGTCCACCCGCTAGAGTTCAATCCGTAGAGCTTTCCGGTTTTCGCGTCGTAATAGATTGCGAACAGATCGCCCCCGATCCCGTTCACATAAGGTTGCACCACTCCCATGACTGCATTCGCAGCAATGGCCGCATCCACGGCATTCCCACCCTCTTCGAGAATGTGGGCGCCTGCCTGAGAAGCCAGAAATTGCGGAGCCGCTACAATTCCTAGTTTCGTCACCACCATTGACCGTCCCTGTCCAGGGACCGAGGAGAACTGTTGTGCCGCAACCTCAGAACAAACCGAAATTATCAGAAGAGCCACAAGAGTCTTCATCACAACTTCCTTTCGAGCTCCGAGCTGAGCGAAAGCCTGACGTTGCCATGGCTTTGGTCTACTCGCGAACGGTAATTTTCGTGACAGCCGCTCTGAGAACTGGAAAACTCGATCGACCGCCACTTGCCGCTACCCCATTTGCGACCACGGTGAACACTTCGACTGTCAATCTCCGCATGGTTGTTTGGTCTTTGGTCGCGCGCTAAACAATCAGAAGATTCACTGCCGCACTTGCCAGTGAGGCAAGACCTGTCGCCGCTTCCTTCCAGAACTGCCCTGATTTTTCCGTGCGTGGCTTTGTGGCCGTCGCCGCACCGGTACTGACGCCGCTGATACTCCCGTCGCCAGCATGCTGACTTCCAATGGGTTGGGTACTGAAGAGCACCCGAAATTTAAATAAACAACGTCTCGCACCACAACACTTTCCTGAACGAACTTGATGTTTTCCGGCCTCGGTTTCATTGATGGCGCGATCAGCCGAAACCTCACCAATCTAATGGAATACAAGTAAATTGCAACATCAAACGTGCTTCTGTTGGATGCGCATATAGCTTCGGAACATCGATATGCCGGTTGATCTTAGCCGTATGAGCATGTCACCCAGGCTCTATCCTGTGGAAACAGCACGACCGGAACGCCAACCGCGAAAGGGCCGCGTCGTCAGCGTTGGCTAGGTACTGACCCTGGCACGATGAAGGCAATGCGGGCCGAGAAGCTAACCGTTGATGAGATCTTCCGGCGGCAACAGATGAAGTTTCCGCGTTTTGAAAGCTCCCCCAAACACCGATCTCCGGAAACCTGAATGTGGCATCGTTTCGCTGCCGGGCGCACGTGACTACGTTGGTGGCGAGTTTCTTTAACCAAGGAATCGAGAAAATCGTCTATGAGCCGCCGGTGCGAAAACGCGTTGGCCTGGCTCGTTCGGGTACAACCTATACCGCCTTGGTGTGGAGCATGAACGCCGTTTAAGCTCAGCGAAAGCCGAAAGGACTGCTCTCCACTGGCCTGCTAGGCATCGTTCCGCGGAGCCTTTCACGCTGGTGCGGGGCCCTTCATCCGTTCTGCAGAATGATCCCGGCGCAGACATCGAATTTCGCGCTTAACAGTCACTTGCCGATCGACCACGCCGTAGGGGTAATACGTTTCTAGTATTGTTGACCGCCTTCGCTTCTCAGTATCTTTCCTCTCCAATCTTTTTGTGCTCCCTCGGTTCGATCGTTTTGGGGATCGTTTCAAGACCAGTTCTGCAAAATCAGGAGTTGAGTTGCGATGAAACAGGCCGTCGCCACCTCTATTTGTGTAAGCGTTCTCTTTTCGGCAGTTGTGTTTGCGCAGGAATCTGATCCGGCGCAGCCCCCGCAGTCGGACCAGACTGCAAAGCAAGTTCAGGATGCTCCGCCGCCGAAACATACACTGGGACCGCTCGAAGTATCGGCGAATTGGCGCACCCGCTCCGAAGGCTGGTATTGGTTTGAAGGGCCGACGGGAAACAGCACATACGGACTCTGGGATTCTTTGTTGCGCGTCGGAGTCGGGCAAACTGGCGAACACTTTGACTGGTTCCTCGAGGGAGCGCAGCCGTCAATTCTTGGCCTGCCGGACGACGCGGTGGTCGCGGCTCCGCAGGGGCAACTCGGCCTCGGCGGAAGCTACTACGCCGCAAACAACAACCACACTAACGAAGCCAACGGGTTCGTAAAACAAGCTTTCGTTAACTTCAAGAGCCTGGGGCCGGTCTGGCTGAAGATTGGCCGTTTCGAGTATTTCGACGGTATGGAGGGGACGCCCACGGATAAGATGCTGGCGGGCATCGTTCAAAACCGCATTTCCAGCCGCTTGATTTCGAACTTCGCCTTTACCGCGGTTCAGCGGTCGTTTGACGGCGTGCAACTGTCGGTGAACTCCGGCCGAAACAATCTGACGTTTCTTGGCGCCCGGCCCACCGAAGGGGTGTTTCAAGTCAAGGGCATGAACGAACTAGATGTGGACAACTACTACGGAGCCTACACGCGGCAAGTGGGCAACGAGCGCAACGCGGGGGATTTTCGCGTTTTCGCCATCGGCTACATAGACCATCGGACGACGGTGTTGAAGACCGATAACCGCCCGGCCTCGGTTCGCGCTGCCGACTTTGGAAAAATCGAGATCGCCACCTGGGGAGCAGACTACGCGCATGTGGCCCACATCCAGGGGGCAGGAGATTTCGACTTCCTGGTCTGGGGCGCGTTGCAGACCGGCTCGTGGGGAGCTCTGACGCAACGTGCCGGAGCGTTGGTCGGTGAGGCAGGATGGCAGGCGCCTGTGCGTGTGAAGCCGTGGATCAGCGTCGGCTATTCGTACGGCAGCGGCGACGGCAAAGCGGGCGACATGCGTCACGGCACGTTCTTCCAGGATCTGCCGACGCCGCGCCAATACGCCCGCTTCCCCTTCTATAACATGATGAACAATGAAGACCTGTATGCCACATTCAACGTAAAGCCGGTATCGAAGCTGACCTTGCGGAGCGAAGTGCACACGCTCCGGCTAGCCAGCCCGTCAGATTTATGGTACTCGGGCGGCGGAGCCTTCCAGCCCAATACATTTGGATTCACAGGGCGGCCGAGCAGTACAAACCGCGGGTTGGCCAATGTGTGGGACCTGAGCGCGGACTATGCGTTCACCCATTCCTTCGCGGCCACCCTGTACTATGGCCATGCCTGGGGAAAAGGAGTGATTGATTCAATCTACCCCAATAATCAGAATGGCCAGCTGGTCTTCCTGGAGACGAATTTCCACTTCTGAGGGCCGGGCGGCAGAGAAAATCTGGCCTTATATGAATCCCAGCGCTGGCTGCGGTCGACCGACCTGGCGGGCGGAACCACGGCCAAGATCAAATGCGTGATATTGGCCTTGTTTTTTGCCGATCTCGGACTGAAAATGCCGATCAGCTCATGGCTCGCTTACAGACAGGCTTCACGACTTCAAAAATCCTCGAAGAAAAAACCGGGCGCAACAGGAGATCGCAAGCATTCTGGGTATCGCGCTGTCAGACGCTGTCGCATTTGATGAATGGACAAAGTCGGTTCACGACAGACAAGCTGCTCGATTTCCTTCGACGACTTGACGGAAAAGTAACGATCCAGGAGAGTCCTCGCCACAAGACCACCTTGCTATTCGAGGTCGAAAATAAGTTGCAACTGTGGCAGTCGATCGTTTACACGAGGAAGCTGTTCCCAAAAGCAGAAGGTGCCTGCAGCAAAACGCGACGCAAGGTTTGTGGAGCAGAGAAGCTGGGCAAGCCAGTGAGATACTGAGAGGTTCCATCAGCTCGAAGAAAGGACCAGTCTCGAGACGATCCAGCCGTAACACGATGGGACAGAGCAAAGCCAAAATCATTTGGGGAAGGCGGTAGTGGTTCCGTCGCGGGTACTGCAGCTTGTGCCCAGAGGCTACCAAGCTTGCGGCCGAGTCGGCCCACGGAGTCTCACCGCGGGCCGCTCACAGATCCGGACATCAGGATCTGGCCGCATCCGGCTCGTGCCGCCCGAGGAAGCTTGCCAAGTGCATTGAAGTTCGCGTCAAGGAGACAGCAATTGAAGTCATGAATGAGAAAGGATGGATTGGAGAGTGAGCACTAGACGATTGTTTTTGAGACAGTTTGGAGCGGCGGGCGCCGCAGCTGTGGTGGCGAGCAACGCTCGCGGTTTAAGAGCGCCGGCTGCGGCGGGCTTACTGGGTTGCAACCAGCAGCCAGAGTCTCCAGAGCATCCGGTAGCGTCGATTCAGGACACCGAAACACCCGAGCAGCGCGATGCCCGCATGGCATGGTGGCGCGAGGCGCGCTTCGGTATGTTCATCCACTGGGGCCTCTACTCCATCCCCGCCGGCACATGGAAAGGCAAGCAGATTCCCGGCATCGGCGAGTGGATCATGAACACCGCCTCCATCCCCGTCGCCGATTACAAGGCGCTCGCGCCAAAGTTCAATCCGACCGGCTTCAACGCGCATGAGATCGTAGCGCTCGCCAAGGCCGCCGGTATGAAGTACATCGTCATTACCTCCAAGCATCACGACGGCTTCGGTATGTACGACTCGAAGGCCAACGACTTCAACATCGTCGCCGCCACGCCGTTCAAACGCGATCCAATCAAGGAACTTGCCGAGGAGTGCAAGAAGCAGGGAATCAAACTGGGCTTTTACTACTCGCAGGATCAGGACTGGACGGCCCCAGGCGGCGCCGCTCTCAAGACTGGCGATCATCAGCCACCCGCCTATCACTGGGACAAGGCGCAGGATGGCAACTTCCAGCAATATCTCGAGACCAAAGCCATACCGCAGTTGAAGGAGTTGCTGGCAAACTACGGCGATTACTCTGCGGTGATCTGGTTCGATACTCCAACGCCGGACATGACCCCTCAGCTGGCATCCCAGATCGTTACCGTGCTCAACCAATATCCGAAGCTCATCTGGAACAACCGTCTCGGTGGCGGGTACAAAGGCGACACCGAAACCCCCGAGCAATTCATCCCGGCACAGGGCTACCCCGGTCGCGACTGGGAGTCCTGCATGACCATGAACGACACCTGGGGCTACAAGTCCTATGACAAAAACTTCAAGTCAACTGAGACGCTGCTACGCAACCTCATCGACATCGCCAGCAAGGGCGGTAATTACCTTCTGAACATCGGTCCTGATTCTCATGGCGTCGTTCCGCTCGAGGAAGTTGTGCGTCTCCATCAAATGGGTAAGTGGCTCGACGTAAATGGTGAAGCGATCTATGGCTCTCAGCCGACTCTCTTCGGAGCCGAAGCCGGCAGTTTCAGCGACACCGAAAAGGACAAGGACGGCGAGCCCAAGTTCATTCCTGCGTGGGATTGGCGCTCGACCACCAAGACGGACAAGGTTTACATTGCTATCTTTAACTGGCCTAGCAGCGGCACTCTCCACCTCGACAAGATGCCGCGGAAAGTCACCGGCGCATATCTGCTGGCTGACTCCGCCCGCAAACCCCTCAAATTCAATCAGACCGGCGACAGTATTGACGTCCGGCTTCCGGCAAAGGCGCTCGATCCCATTGCTACCGTGCTGGTCCTCAATGCTTCGAACATGTTGAAAGGGTAAAAGGAAGAAATAAGCGCGTGAATTGATCGGCGACGGATTGTTCCAGCAGGTAGTGAGCGATTTCGTTGAGCAGCGCGGCCTTGAGATAGCCTTGGTCATCGGATTCCAGCCGGGTGAAGAAAGGGGGCAATCTTGCTCAAGTTGGAATACGCCCCGCGAGCGCCTCAACGATTTCCGCGGCACCGGGAAAATCCCGGCCGCGCTTTTTCAGGTCGTCTGGGTCGTGATCGTTGTGAGCACTTGTGCCGGTTTCTGATTTCGTCAGAGCTGAGGCTACCGTTCCTGGGCCTCCCGCTGCGCCACCACGACGCCAGTCGCTCCAACCACAGTGGCGCGCTTCAAAACAAATCGCCGAGACATGTCCGAGAGTTGTTTTCGGTTTGAACCGTGGGATCGGTTTTGTTAGATCTGTTCAGGCGGAATTTTCGCAGAAACTCGCGTGGTGGAACTGTAAGTTTGTTTCACCGCTGTCTCTACCTACGAGTGCATTGGCAAAGTCGGATTTTCGTTTGTCGTAACTTTTTTGCAGCTGCCCGCAGAAGCACAGAACCCAAATAGAAAGGCCGGACTCTGAAAAGTCCGGCCTTCCAGTTTGATTCCACTCGTCGCTCATTAGTGATGCTCTAGTTGGGCATGACCACAGAATCAATCACGTGAATCACACCATTCGACTGGAAGACGTTGGGGATAGTCACCAGTGCTGTGCCGCCTTTCTCATCTTTCAACATGATCTGCTGACCATCATGAATCGACGCCCAGAGCTTGCCCCCTTCGACAGTAGTCAGTTCGGCTGTCCCATTGCCTTCCTTAATCTTCTTCTTGAGATCAGCTGCGCTCCAGTTCCCGGCAACCACGTGGTAGGTCAGGATTTTGGTCAGCGTTGCCTTGTTTTCCGGTTTGAGCAAAGTTTCCACCGTACCAGGAGGCAGTTTATTGAACGCTTCGTTCGTCGGTGCAAACACCGTGAAAGGGCCCGCACCTTGCAGCGTGTCGACCAGGCCAGCGGCCTTCACGGCAGCAACCAACGTGGTGTGGTCCGCAGAGTTGACAGCGTTTTCGATGATGTTCTTGGTCGGGTACATCTCCTTGCCACCGACCACGGGATTCTTCCCAGCCAAGGCAGAAGTGACTGTGAGAGCGACCACCGCCAGAATTACCAAAGTCTTGTTCTTCATTGTTCCAAACTCCTCTCGGGATTGAATTTGTGACTCCGAATGTAGATACGACCCAGACGCGAAAATGGATTTCGTGGAGTTCGGGGAGTTCTTCACAAAATCCAATTCGGCTGTTGCGGCGTACTAATGAAAGAGGAAACAGGGAACCGCCGTGGGCGACACGACAAAGAACACGATCGTAAAACTCGACGAAGGCATCGTGGACCACATGGGATTTCAGAAGATGTCACGGCGAGAGCTTCTGAAGTTGTTTCCGGTTTTGGCCCTGGGCGCAATGTTGTTTCCCAAGCTCCGCGAACCTATCTTGCGCGCCGGAGTGAGGCTCAGTGACTCGGTGTCCCAAACCTCATTTCGCGGACAACATTTGGCAGAGACATTTGGGGATGGTGAGGTTTCTCCGCCGGAGAAATTCCCTTTTAATTATTACGACGTGCTTGACCCCGAGGTCGATCTCAGCAATTGGTCGCTCTCGCTGAGCGGGATGGTGAACAAGCCGGGCGAATACAGTCTCGCCCAAATCCAGGCACTGCCGAAAGTGGTCCAGAACACGCGTCACGTGTGCGTTGAAGGGTGGTCCGTGATCGGCAACTTCGGTGGTGCGCGAATCTCGGACTTCTTGGCTCGGGTTGGAGTTGATCCTCGAGCCCTCTTTGTGGAAGTGGAATGCGCTGACGACTACTACGAATCCATTGACATCAGGAGCGCTATGCATCCTCAGTCGTTGCTGTGCTACGAGATGTACGGCCGGCCGCTGGAGCGTGGACACGGCGCGCCCCTACGACTTCAAATGCCAACGAAACTGGGTTACAAACAAGCGAAATATCTCACTTCTCTGAGAGTGACGAACGTGCTGAGCGCGCGCAAAGGCTACTGGGAAGACCTCGGCTACAGCTGGCACGGAGGGCTGTAGACATGAGTTCGACATCTTCTTTCCGCGCAACTCATCGTCAACCTTCTCTTCTGGTGCGCGACTCGAAGAAGGATCAGGCGCGAATCGTGCTTTACGAGCATCTCTACATAGTTAGGCTCACGCACTGGGTCAGCGCGATTTCGATCGCGATCATGATCTTCAGCGGGATTGAGATCTTTCGCGCCTTTCCCAGCTTCGGCGCCAAGATTCCCCAGAAAGTTTTGGTCAGCGTTCCAAATTGGCTGGGACTCGGCGGCTGGCTCGGCGGATCCTTGCAATGGCACCTGACATTTATGTGGCCAGTGATCGGGAGCGGCTTCGTCTACATCTTGTATCAGGGTATGTCGGGAAACTACAGGCAGGTGCTTTTTACAGCGGCCGACATCGGCGGGGTGTGGCCGATGATCCGGCACTACTTTCTGTTCGGCCCTGCGCCGGAGCCGAAGGAGTCGTACAATCCGCTCCAGAAACTTGCCTACACGTGTGCCGTTGTGATCGGTGCCGTGGCCGTTCTGACTGGCCTCGTCCTCTACAAACCAGTGCAACTGTCGGGCTTGGCCCGGGTCATGGGAGGCTTTGGAAGAGTGCGTCTCTGGCATTTCGGCGCGATGCTGGGCTTAGCGACCTTCATACCAGGACACCTCGTGATGGTCGCCCTTCATGGCTGGAACAACTTCTACTCGATGATCATCGGCTGGAAGGAACATCCTGTTGCGAAAGCCTCACCGCCTCACAAAACCTAATCGTGACGGTTGGAGCCCCATCAGGTCGGGAAACTTGGCGGCAACGACGGGACTCGAACCCGCGGCCTCTGCCGTGACAGGCTAGGCACATCAGTATTTTCAGCGACTTATATTCTCAACGGGGGCTGCCAGTCGCCGTAAGGAGTCGCAAGAATTGGTTCCTGTGGGTAATTCTGTGGGTAGAAATTTTCGCTCGATCATGCAAGGATCGCCAGATCGGGCTTGAAGCAACCGTGCCTGTGCTGTGCCTTTTCGTGTCCGATAGTAGATCTTGGCTAAGCTGGCTAAGCAGGATAAACTGAGTATAGAGGACAGATGAAGGTCAACATGTTGGAAGCCAAAAGCCAGCTCTCCCGGCTGGTCAAAGATGCCCTTGACGGCGAGGACGTTGTGATCGCCAGCAACGGTGAACCCATGGTCAGGCTGGTGTCTGTCGCCAAGAAAGGGCGCCTGCGTGGTTGGG